>Ga0099823_1007961_pt1 | contig 10780 bp, 4 predicted proteins | sample CowpearedBW_FD_76831 | JGI IMG/M metagenome (GOLD analysis project Ga0099823, IMG submission 76831) | Root nodule microbial communities of legume samples collected from California, USA - Cow pea red BW | ecosystem: Host-associated > Plants > Roots > Nodule | place: USA: California | collected... | reverse complement strand
TATATATATATATATATATATATATATATATATATATATATATATATATATATATATATATATAATCAAAATAAAGCTTAAAGGAAAAATAAAAATATCAGTTTTTCGGTTTCAATTAGATTTAAAATTGTCCTTCTAATAAAGATAAAATGAGTTTCATTTAACATTAAACTATTTTCTTGAAAATTTAGCTCATTAACACATACTGAAACCTCATATGTCGTACAAATTATTTTATGAGAATTTTTATAAAATAAATTATAAAAAACTTCATTTAAATTAATTTATTTATAAATTAATTTGTAAAAAATCACATAAATTTTCTACGTTTTTATTTTTCAATTTGTTTATAAAATAATAATTCATAAAGAAATTACTTTTTTTTTAATTTCTCCTAATATATCAATAAATGAAGTAGTGTTCACTATTCACTATACAGCCATTGTGGTATGCTATATTCGTTACGAAGTCACAATCACAATATGAGTATGGTTCAATTATTTCTTAGGTTAAAAATGTAGACAAGACAGGGGAAAATCGAGGGGGAAGAATGAAGACATTATGTCCCAATCATTACAATATTAATGTTTTCTGTTTTTTTTTTAATTAAGTTTTGAAATATGAGTCAGTAATTTTTAACTTAAAATGCTAAATTTATTAGTAGAGAAATCATAAATGATCTATCTCAATTCTTCCATCTTCTTAAAAATAATATAATATAAAAGTAATTGGCAAAAAACATGAATTTTTAAGTATAAGTAAAATGCTATATAAATTTTAAAAATAATATGATATTATGAAAACTTAAAAAATACTATAAAATTACAAAATTTAGTTTAAGAAATTGGTGTGAAAACTATTATTGAAAATGACTTTGTGATGAATTATTTCTATCTGTTCTTGTTTTGTCCCCTCCCTTATATTTAGTAATCTATATGCAATAATGCATGTATACAAAACAGTATTACATCTTTATTATGTATAAATGATCTATAAATATGAGTAATAATGTATGAAAAACATTTTTTTATAAAATTAAGTAAATATAATTGTTCACGTCGTACCTAACAGTATCATATTGCTGAAAAGTTATTATTCAAGATATTTAAATATTTCTTCATTTTTTTATCTTTTACAAAACAAAAACATAACATAATTTACACTTCAAAACAAACAATATTTCAGACGTATGATGTTACTTAAAAAAAAAATTAATTTTTTAAAAATATGATCGTCATAAAATATTATTAAAATATATATATATATATATAAAAATCCAACACATATTAAAACTTAACACCAATTTTAACACGAAATCTCAACTTTTTTTGAAATATTCAAACAAAAAAATACAAATATTTAATTGATAGAAATTGCTATCGTGTAAATTCAAGAGAATAAATAAATTACATTTATTTTTTAAAGAAATTATGAACTACAGTTTTAAAAAGTACATAACAATTTAAGTAATATCAATTTTGTTAAAGTTATTACAGCAGTTAACAAGTTTAAATGATTAATATTGGGAGAACGCGCAAAAATATACAGACATAAGATTTTGGTTACTAAACCAATAAATGTAAAAAATATTAAAGTATATAGATACATGACATACGTATCATAAATTATTTAAATTATATTCTCACTCTCTAACTTCAGAAAGGAATGATTTGAAAAACAAAAGCCGATGCTTGATTGTTAAGAATGTTTTTGTCCACAAACATTCGCTACATTGGAAGAAAGAATGTAGTTTAAAAGAGTTCTTGAGCATTTGAAGGTGGTATTTTTATTTTAAACGGACACATCTTGAATCTGGGTTTCTGAAATACTAACGTGTTCAAGATTTGAAAAAGAACCTAACTATTATTAAATGTGCTGAAGACCGTGGCGTGGTCCTAAAAAAAAAATCTTAAATTGCATGCGGTAAAACCAAAATAACAGGAACAGAACAAGGTGATAGTTACACCGAGAGAGAGACAGAAAAAAAAAAGTAAAAATATTGATTTGGTTAGTATTAAAACGTAGATATGAGTGTAAAGTTTAGTAATAATAATGAAGCAGTGACAAAAAATTAGGAATATAATAAGTTAAAGTTGTGAATTACTTGGTTAAAGATTGAATATAAAATAGAATAAAATAATTGTTATGAGTGCTGAAATTGGAATGGGATTTCGCATAACTCATGAGAGCAGAGGGCCCAGAGTTTGAACAGTGTGAGAATGATGGGAGTGAGGTACAGCTCTGGCCAGCCTCCTCCTTTCACGTTTCATGTCGGTGCTGTTTTTCTTCACCTTCCTTAGTTTTTCTTTGCCTTCACTTTCTAAACTCACTCATTCATTATCTATACTTTCATTTCATTCATGTGATGCCATTATTTACTCTCTCAACACATTTCATTCCTTTCTTGCTTCTTGATTCCACTTTGTTGTTTATCATTTCCATTTTTTTTTTCAAGTCCTAGAAGTGTGTCCTACCTTTCTGTGTTTTCTATTTAAGCCCCCTCTGTGTTTTCTTGCAGCTATTATTGCTGCATTCATTGTTAATTTATTACCCAAGCAGAAAACTTGCTTATTTATCCTATCATTTCCTTTACGCGATTCCACTTTGACAATTTCACAGCCTTTGGGAAAAAGTTTGCCTTTTTGTTTCTCCCTCTCCCCCAAAAGAATATACTTGTTCTCCATTCTCTTCTTTCCCTCCAACTATACTATCTTGAACTCTTCCTTTTCATGCTTAAAGTTCTGCTGAAGCAGAAGCAGCCATTTTAGTTGCCTTTGTGTTTTTGTTTCTGTTGGCAATGAGCCAAAGAAGCAAGAGTTGTGGAGGCATGAAGCTGCTGAAGCAGAGGATGTTTTTGTTTGTGGGGTTGGTGATATTGAAATGGGTTGAGGGCATGGACGATGCTAATGTGACAGACATAGATATGCTATATGTCAGTGGAAGAGGTTTCTACAGACCTTTGATGGTTGGGCTTACACTTATTAATGGTGCTGCTGCTAAAGGAGCTGGTATTCATTCTTTCTTCACATGTGCTTGCTTTCTTTGGCATTAATCTGGTAGATCAAATAAACGAGGTCATCAATGGTTGTTCTGTTCATTTGGTGTCTTTTTTCAGAAGCATTCAATTTTAGACATTGGGCCTACATGTCTCATGAACTTAACACTTAGAATGATGAAGAAACGTGTTCTTTGTTTCTAAACACAGCGACTAATAACTTTTACTGGTTTTGATTGAGATCTGGAGATTATCATATGCGTGATTTGTGTTCTTTTGTGCAGTGTGCCTGGATGGATCTTTACCAGGTTACCACTTCCATCGGGGATATGGTTCAGGATCAAACAGTTGGCTTATACAATTGGAGGTATGTGAGACTCCTGAACTTTTTGAACTGGGTGCACCAATGAGGGAACACAATGGTTTTTCTTTTGTTACTGACTACGATCATCCTTTTCACTTTTCTGTTTTGGCTGACAAAGTTCTGTGATAAAAGTGGTCATGCACTAATTGTCTAGAATTGCTATGCTAATGCAATCTTAAATTGACTCTTGAGCACTACTTAAGTCATTGTAAAGTTGCATATAATCTTCCCCTTCTTTCTTCACCATCATTATTGGTGGCACTTATCTGTTGAGTGATAATAATTTCACTGAACCTTTTGGTGACAGGGAGGAGGCTGGTGTGGAACTATAAAAAATTGTCTTTACAGTAAGAAAACACGTCATGGTTCTTCATTCTTTATGGAAAAACAAATACCATTTATTGGGATATTGAGCAACAAAGCTGAGGAAAATCCAGGTTACAATTCTCAGACTCAACATCATTGCTATTTCTTTTTTCCAATTAGCAGATGCAAACATAACATATCTTTATACCTGTCCATGCTTATTATTCTTCATTTCTAATAGAAATTAGCTTCATCTTTCTTTTGATGATTATATTTTCAGATTTTTTCAATTGGAATAGAATAAAAATCCGTTATTGTGATGGGGCATCATTTAGTGGGGACAGTCAAAATGCGGTAAGAGTGCCATCTCTTTTTCAACATTAAGTTCCTCCTGAAGTCATACACTCTGCCATGTAGGGTTGACAGAATTTGCATTTTTCTCATTTTAATTGATTCCCTATTCTCTTATATTTATTTTACTAGTTATCCCATCTCTTATATTTTATTTTTATTTCACATTTTTTTGAGCCGTCTTCAAATATATTTATTCAAGTTATTCCTTTATTTCAATACTTGTAGTTGTGTCACTTTAATTGATGCAAAATCAAATTTTATCAAGACTACTACTTCATTCAAGTGTTTATCTATTCGGGTTGATGGTGAATGTGGTTGAATTAATACTGAATTCATCTTTGTTCCACAGGGAGCTGGATTGTATTTCAGAGGGCAACGCATTTGGCAAGCTGCTATGGAAGATCTAATGTCAAAAGGAATGCGCTATGCCAAACAGGTTTCCTTCTAGCCTCTGATAATTTCAAGAAAAGAGAATTGGTGCTTGATTTCCTTTTGATATTATCTATGTTTTTTTTCTTTTTCAGGCTCTTTTATCTGGATGTTCTGCAGGAGGTTTAGCTACTATTATACATTGTGATGAATTTCGGGAATTGTTTCCTAGAACCACAAGAGTGAAATGCCTGAGTGATGCTGGATTGTTTCTTGATTCGTAAAACATCATCCTATGAACTTTCAATTCAAATGTGTTATTTATTGGATCTGGTCATAAATCTTAGTTCTGATTAGTTCATGTGCTTTAGGAGACAAAATAAACATCTTGAGTTGTATTGTTGCAGTGTTGATGTCTCTGGCCGTCGCAGCTTAAGGAATTTGTTTGGAAATGTGGTCACCTTACAGGTCTTTACTCATTTGAATATTTATATGTTGTTTTATTTTGTTTCTATTCTGCTATGGATATAGTAAAATATGGTGAATTAGATAACTTCATAGCAGAAAACAGAATGTCATGAACTTCAAACAATCGTTTGCCCCAAGCCTGAGCCACGAATAATCTCAAATTTTAATGCTGGCTTAGGATGCATTCAATAACTTCTGATTACTTGATTATGAGCAATGCATGCATGTAAAACAACAAAAAGTTAATTGATGCATCTTTGCATGACAGGGAGTGCGAAACAGCCTTCCAAGAAGTTGCACCAGTCGCCTCAATCCAATTTTGGTAACTACTATTACTCTTTTCAATGCAGAGGCATCTCTTAATTTGTTCTTACTCTTTTCTGTATTTTATTGTCAGTGCTATTTTCCTCAGCACTTAATTGCCAGTGTTAGGACACCATTGTTTCTTCTCAATGCAGCTTATGATACTTGGCAGGTAAGTTCCTTTCACCATATGAAAAATTTCCCATGACAAAAATTCTTGTTTATATTGGGAGCAACATTTCACAAGCTAGTTAGTTTCTTATCACTTGTGGAGTATGGTTTGTGAATGACTTTGGAGCATGAAATTTCATGTTTTATGGCTTTTGAAAGTCTAATAGATGATTATTTCAACTTTTTTTCAGATTCAAGCAAGTCTTGCTCCACCATCTGCTGACTACCGATGGAACTGGTATGAATGCAGAAAAGATTATGCACGTTGCAGTGGACCACAGATTCAGTATCTTCAAGGTAATTAATTATATGTTTCAAGAGTTGTTTTTTTTTTTACTCCTTTTAAATTTACTGCCTCTGGAGTAGCATTTTCGTGACATCAATTGTTGTCGGTGTGGTTAATAACTGGTGGCAACATCATGAACTTTGATTAAAACAGGTTTTCGGAATCAGATGCTTAAATCTACAAGAGCCTTCTCACGGTCTTACAAAAATGGGTTATTCATAAATTCATGCTTCGCTCATTGTCAATCGGAAAGACAGGATACGTGGTTTGCTCGTGATTCTCCTCGTATAGGAAACAGAGTACGTCTTTCCCAATTAATCTTTTGTATTTCATTATATTCTGGTTGTAGTTTTAAGGTTTGATCTCACCCATGTAATAATGTTTGTGTAAAACTACAAGCAGGGAATCGCAGAGTCTGTTGGGAACTGGTTTTTTGACCGAGTTAGCGTCCAGGCTATTGGTTGTCCTTACCCTTGTGACAAAACCTGCCATAATTTGGTTTTTAAGTGATCACTGCTCAACTATTATTCTTTCAATACTTTTATTCTGCTCCTACATTGCACACAAGCCATTGGATCTGAAGAACAAAGATATTTCCAGAAAAAGCTAGATTCCTTCTTGTTGCCATAAGTTATAATGTTCATTATTGTAAAACAGTGGCTCAGCTTATTCAGTTTTCATCCAATTATTTTTTTCAAGTAGATTCAGGTTCCTTTCTCTGGAACTTTCAACCATGGAGTGTGTTCCAAACGTCTCTTCCCCTATTCGCTTCTCACTACACAGTATTATCTCCAATGGATGAAATAACATTCATCTTCTATAGTCAAAATATAGTGTATAAAAATGACTGCAAATTTACTTTACAAGTTCACTTTCTAAGAGTCCATAAAACTATTATGGATTTGTGATTACACTCTTATTTCTCTCTGGCATAGTTTATCTCACAAATTATGCATATGTTTAAATCTTATTGCTATTTATTTTTGTTTTAGAATAATAAAAGAATAGAAAAGCAAATTTGAGAGGTTTTCAAATTTGCCAATTTTCGTTTTTTATTTCATTCCACATTTGCCTTCTATTGTTCGCTGTGCTGGTTTTCGTCATATATGATGGGATGTGGGTTTTTTTTTCTCATTTATATAATAAATTGTTGCTTAACTATGTATTAACGAATGGATTAGTTTTTTTTTTAAAGAAATACTTATTTCAAGGATAAGGTTTTTTTATTCAATAAGTATTTTTTTCCTATTTCTTAAATAATTAAATATTTTAAAATAGTTGTTTAAAGTTCAGAGAAATTGATCCAATCTTCGGTTGGTTAGCACGCATGGTTGGACATATGAACTGGGCCTTGTGGGTTGCCCGTATTGGATTTGCTAGCAAGTCTTTTGGCAAGCCCAATGGCATAAGTGTATTTTTTTTACATATTTTTATCACCCTTATTTTAGAAATTACTTTTTTATATTTAAAATAATAATAATAATAATAATAATAATAATAATAATAATAATAAGGCTTAAATACCTTTTTGCTCCTCATTTTCGTAGTGTTTGTTGCGGATGATCATCATTTTGACAGAATATTTTAAATGGTCCTCATTTTGACCGAATGTTTAAAATGATCCTCATTTTCGCAATTCATGTTTTATTTGGTCATTTTCTGTAAGACCGTTTAAATCATTAACGGAGCATTGTACAAGTAGCACAGTTTGTATCAGGTGTTACGTGTACCGTACATATGGCTAGTTAACGTTAATTTTTCAATTTAGGAGAAATTTTGTAATTATGGAACAACTAATACTTGTCATTTCATCGATTGCAGTTGCAGTTAATATTTTGCATGAGACATCTGTATGCAAATTTTAGAAAAAGATTCTCTGACCAAAAATTAAAGATACTCATGTGGAAGGCTTTTAGGAGCACACACTCAGCAGTTTGGGAAATAGTGATGTTAATAATTAAAGATGAAGAAATTTCCTTAATTGCAAAATTTCCCCTAAATTGAAAAAACTAACATTATTTAGTAATATGTACAGTACACGTAACACACCCTACTACAAACCGTGTCACCTATACAATGCTATGATTTAAACGGCGTTACAGAAAATGACTAAATAAAACATGAATTGCGAAAATGAGGATCATTTTAAACATTCGGTAAAAATAAATACCATTTTAAATATTCTGTCAAAATGAGGACCATGCACAACAAACATTACAAAAATGAGGACAAAAAAAGTATTTAAGCCTAATAATAATTAATTAATTGGAGGGTGAAATATTGTCATTAGAAATTGCTTTAATATTATTCAAGCAATAACAATATAGTTTTCATTTCGATTTGGAGGGAAAGGCTTTGCATTCATTCAATTAGGTTTTCATACATTTTATTATTTTATCATATAAAATTATTCTATTAAAGAAATCATATAACGAAATAATTGAAATGTGAATCACACACGAGTCTCTAATACAAGGGGCATATCACTCCTGGAATTTTTCTCATTTTTTATCATGTTTGTGAAGAATCTGCGTTGCTTCTTTTGCTTAGTTACCAGAATTTAATTCTCTCTGTTACGTTGTTTAATATAACGAAAAAATTAATATCCAAAATCGTGTAAATGATAAAATCTGTTAATTTTTTTCATTGATTGAAAAGAAAAAACGTAGCTGCTTTTATTTTATTGTACTGTACGTGTACGAAAATATAGAAAAAGTGTACATCAAAATGGTACTGCTTTTTCTTTTGAAAGGGACATAGCAAAAGGAAAATGTCTATTCCTCCAATGATGAAAATGCAAATGGAATTGCTAATCAATGAGGTAAACCAGAAATGAGGATAAAAACAAAGATAATTAAATTATAGTAATAAACCACAACAGCTGTAAGGAGAATGAAATGCACAATTCTACAATTAATAACTAAGGAATTACTTTTAGATATGTACCTTTTAAATTATATAGTTTATAAAAATATCAGTTAGCTTGAACCATTGTGCAGCAATGAAATCTTCACATTAATCCCACCAATTTTCATAAAGTCATTATTTGTGAATTCCATAGATATAAGATCAAATTAGGTTTAAAGTTCATTTCGTAATACTTCTCACTCTGTACACTAAAATCAATTTTTTCAAATTCATATATATTAAGTTCGAGACAAGTTAACAAAATGGTTTCAATCAAATGTTTAATTTTTTCAAGAAACATAGCATAGAAGTGAGAAGAGCAAAAGAAAAGGTGGTATGTGTAAGTTTGTTTTAACGAAGATGAATTAGTTGTAATGGTAATGGGAAAGATTGAAGATAATAAGAAAAAGTGGGGGAAGTGAGAGAAAGATGGTTAAGCAAGGGAACTTTATTGGGTTTGATAAAGTGGGAAATTTGGTATGGAAAGAAAGGCCATGTTGGTGATTAAGGGGAAGAATGAGATTAGATGTTAAGTAGGTTGGCGTTTAGGGCCAACACAAAGGTGCAACAATTGGGGCTCAGTGCACGAGGCCCACCTGTTATTCCCACACTGTTTTGAAAGTAAAGAGATGAAATCTACATCATGCTTAAGCCACACACAAAGTGCTATGTGACAAAAAAAAATGATGAAAATAAACAATACTAAAGCAACATTGGGGAACAACGCTTCCTTTTACCCTTGTTTTTAACAAACCGAATCTTAAATCTCAATGTCTCTCTTTCGCTCCTTTCTTCAGGAATAATTTTGCTCTCTCTTTGTCTTCTCCCTCGTTTCCCCTTCTTGCTGTTTCATATGCAATTATGGTGGTGGCAGAACAAAAGTACTCCAAATTCATGCCATACAAATACGCAACAGGAAGCAGATACACACATTCTCATCATAGTGCCATCTTCCATAGGTCTAATGAAAAAGGAGCAAAAGGGGAAAGTGAAAACAATCAAAGAACAAAGTGTTTCTTATTCTCTCTAGCTCTACCTATGCCTACCTAACAAAACAAATGGCTTATTCAGAATTGCTCAAATCAAAGGTTATATATGTTTGTGTTTGTTAGGGTTATGAAGAAAAAATATTCACTCGTACAAGAATATAATATCAATGAGATTTGAGTTCAATCATATAAAAGGTTATAATATTTTAATTTTTTATTTTTAATTAATGTGAGACTTAGACTTACACTTAAATTTGTAACGATGTTATTATATAATGAAGAATTGATGAGAGTGAAAAATGGTGATTGGAGGGAAAAGAGGTCGGCACATGGCTAGGCACATGGTTGCATATATTGAGAGAGTATTTGATTGCATGTTTGTTAAAGTTGGGTTCAAGTTCTGGCTTTTGAGATAAGAATTGGGAAATTGAGTTAAGAAAAAGTTGTGTAGAGATTCGAAGGTATCAAAACTTGCCCAAATGAGATTGAAGACTATTTGTTGCTTCCAAGCTTCAAATTTTGTGTCCCCCTTAACTTCTTCTGCACTTTCTTTTCCTCTTTCCCTAATCATCGCTGCCTCTTACTTTTCTTTTTCTTCTTAAATAATCACTATGGCTAACCACTTCCTCACGCCTACATACACCTAATAATATATTTATTACATTTTTCTTTCATTTCAGGATCACTTATTTATTTTTAAAATTAAATATATTTTTAGTCTCTCAAATTTAAAGTAAAAATTATTTTTTTTTTAATTTTTGGTCAAATTTAGTTTTTTTACTTTAAAATTATATGGATTTAGTCATTTCAACTAAATATGCGTAGATTTAGTTTTTTTAATCAAATATTGTCAAATTTATTTAGTGTTTCAAACATATCTTATGATAGTATTAGTTTTTGAGTTCTTTATATTATTTGACATATTGTTGATTCAATGTTAGTTAAAAAACTATAATAAACGTATTTAAAATATTAAATAAATTTAACAAAATTTTGTTAAAAAAGCTAAATGACTAATTTTAAGAAAAAAAAATATTTAACCGTTATTTTTGTTCTACGATTAATCTCATCTTATGCTATGTAATTTGTAAGGATAATGATTAAATGACTACTAAAATTTGACTACTATGTTACTCCCTGACGTGGAAAGTAATTTTTAATTTTTTTTTACTTGCAAAAGAGAGTGTGTCACGTGAGGGAAATAGAAGTTAATTAATGTTAACTTTTTCAAGCCGTGAAAGTGAAACAAAATGGCCAAAAGCGGTTTT
>Ga0099823_1007957_pt1 | contig 10783 bp, 6 predicted proteins | sample CowpearedBW_FD_76831 | JGI IMG/M metagenome (GOLD analysis project Ga0099823, IMG submission 76831) | Root nodule microbial communities of legume samples collected from California, USA - Cow pea red BW | ecosystem: Host-associated > Plants > Roots > Nodule | place: USA: California | collected... | reverse complement strand
TCATCCTCCTAATATTGAATATTTGATAATATTATGTTTTCTTTATCGTAATTTTTTTCTCTTATAAAAATTAATTAACATTGAAGTTGTTAGAACACGGGTACGGGTATGGGTACGAGATTACACCCGTTACCTGGTGGGGATGGGGATGAGACAAAAGTTTAATACCCGTTGGGTTTGGGTATGGGGATGGGGATGAGTTTTTTTTGTGGGGATGGGTATGGGATAGCGAAACCCGTCCCCGCCCCGCCCCGTTGCCATCCCTAGTCACCGCATTGAAGATTTTTTTCAACTTTTTAAATCTTTTATCTCATATTTAAAATTATTCATATGCACGTATTAACAAACACTCTTCTATAATTTAATTATTTAAATGACATCATTACTAAGATTTTTTTAGATCTTTAAAATCCTTCATCTCATATTTAAAACTTACAATTAAACATGCAAAAAATATGACTTCAATCTCCCTTTATTAACTTGATCATTCACTCATTCATTAACTTGATCACGTAGAAGGATAGCTTCAATTTGATATATTGTCTTTTTCATAGCATCATTCACTGAATCTCTTATAGGAAAGACTTAAGTAACACAACTTGTCATATTGAAAGATATAATGACTTGGTTTTTTAAAAACCAAAATGCATCACCAAATCTAAAAAAGTGTTACAATTGAGAGTGTAGCGTAGATAAAAAATTATAACTATTAATACATCATATAATAATTATGCTCTCAATGAAAACTTAACAAGCAAAAAAATTGCAAAGAAATTCCGAAAATCTATACACAACATAATAAAAAAATGTTAAATATATTTTTGGTCCTTTAACTTTAAATGAAAATTGGAATTACTTCATTTTTAAAATTTTGACCCAATTTAGTCTTCTAATTTTAAAAATACGTAAATTTAGTCTTTTTAAATCAAATTTTGTTAAATTTAGAAAACAAAACATTGCAATAAGAAGTTTCCTTAAAGTATCTTGGAATTATCTTTCTTGTTATGCTACTAAATGTAACTACTTAAGATCTTTCATAAAACTATTAACCAAACATACACCATAGGAAATATTTGATTTGTTGTTGCAAACATATTGTTAGTAAAACGTGTTGTTAACTAACTTTCCTTCCTCATATTTGATTGGTTGGATGTTAGCTTTAGTTGATGTTAGTCTAATGTTGCACCCAACCATATTAAACCTCTTCAATACTTCATTCATGCATCTCTTTTGTTGTAGCATAATCTTTCTTCCAATTTGCACTAAGTTCATGCCAAGAAAATAAGTAAGTTCATCCACATTTTTCCTCTCAAATCTAACTTCATTTTCCCCTTTAGAGACTTCGATTTCTTCTAGATCATTACGTGTGATGAGTAGACAATCAACGCATAAAATCAACAAGATCAAATCTACAATTGTTTTAATCCTCACATTGATCCCATTTTCAACAAAACATTTAGAAAATCTAGTCCTCCTTGGTTTGACCATTATATAATATGGTAAATGATCTTTTAATATTGTGACAAAATACATAACTCAAATCACTCGTGACGCACGTGAGGTAGGGTGAAAAGCACTGTGGAATACGTACATTGGGCTTTAAAATTGTAGCTCAGCCCAGGCCCATTATTTGTTGTCTAATTTCCATAAATATCCTCCTAGATTGCAAGGTTTTTGGCACGTCCTGAAAGGTTTTCCTGAATCTATTTTTTGACTGAGAGAGAGCAGAAGGAGGTGGAGAAAGAAATTTATGGTTTGGGTGACTACGACGAGAGGATTTGATGGATGGGAAGCTTTTTTTGCACCTCCATAGTTTCATCGGCACCCCATAAATTTTAAAATTCCAAATTTATTCTTTAATTTAAAATTTTCATTTTTAGTTTTGGATTGTTTAATTTGAAGACTTTTTAGAATGTACAGAGATTATACATTCTAAAATGTAAATTTGTATTATATAATATAAGAAAAAGAAGACGAAAGAAAGAAGATAAGAACAAATAAGTCATTTACAACTCTATAGAAATGCAAGATAAAATGTATGGAAGTACATCAAAAAGTTATCCATGGATGCTGCAAGAGATGCTATGGGCTTATCATTATCAATGTGGTGCATGTCCATAAACTGAGTCCAATGGAGAACTAACTTAAACTTTTACTTATTGCACCTCCTTATTGTTTTAAGCACCTCCACGATAAAAAATTATTAAAGAGAAGATTTCAAATTGAATGATCCGAAAACTTTACATATTACATTCCTGCAAGTTAAGAAAAAGGAAAATGAGGTTTTGACTAAATTTTCTTTTGATAAAGTTGACAAACTTTCTATAAATAGGATTAAAATAGATTTATTTTTTATTTTTTAATAAAAAGAAGTAATAAAAATAATATTTTTTTACATTATTTAGTATTTTATTAAAAAAAACTTTGTTAATCTATCATTTTCCTAAGAAAAATATACCTTTTATCTATATTTGTTAATTAGATTATCTTTATTAGTCAAATGGTCTAACATAATTTGCCGATACTTACCTCTCACCGCAATAAAATTTGTGACACTTTAGTTAAACAGAAACACTATCGTTGTTCTTTTAACAGGTAAGTATTTTTCATATTATGGATCTGTTAACTTAAAACAAAATGTAAATTAAAAAAAAATTACAAAGATATATGTAACTAACTTTTTTATTTTAACACATTATGATTAATTTGAAAGAACATAAATTCAAAAGAAAATGAGGAATATATAACGAAATCAATTGCCTCTCCAAAACTGTATTTTAATTTAGCATATAAAAAATTAAATAACAATCTGTTGAAATGTGAATCTCTGATACCATTCTTTTCTTTTTGTTTTACTTTTACACTGTTACCAAACAAACATATAACCAGAAAAAAATGGCAGCACATCCTCCTAATTAGGAAACAGAAGGGAAAACAACTTAACTGCGGCTTGTGATTTCATCTTCTTTTTACTTTGATGAAACAAATCCATATCTTCACATAAACTCTTAGCACTTATCAAGTCATTGGAAGGCTCCATATCTTTACATGTAAATGTTGCATTATTTTCAATTGACAGTGATTCACTGCAACCCCAAATATCAACTGAAACTGCAAAAATTGAACCATTAATTGATTAAGAAAAAATATAAATGTACAAGTACAATAACTTGTCTTTTGTTTTGTTTTCAGATCACATATTGACCAGTGTAAACTAACTATAATTCACAGGCATAATCAGTGCTAAACTATTTCCTATTTGGCCCTGCTGTAAAAAACCCCAACTATGTATATATATTATATATTTGTTTATACAGTCTTCTTGATGAGCTTCAATATCTTCTAAATTCCTGAGATGAGAAGTGAATCTTAACATGAGACACAAAGTAATATTCAGACTCCCAAACATTTGGCCCAACCGAAACACCTAGCAATTTTCCTTGGCAAAGAATATGTGGATAGCAGAGAAGGATGAGATGCAATATCTTGAGGTCGTGACCATATATACACCCCTCGTTCTTGTTGACTTCCTGGGACAGTGTTGTCTAGTATGAATGCCACCAACAGTGTAACCACCATGTTTAAGGACATAAGACCATTGATTGCAAAATCAAGCTGAAACATTGGGGAGAAAAGGAATAAGTTCTTTCTCATGCTATTTTATTTGGCAGCATAGAGATGGTGCTTACTTGTTGAATGCCAGAATGGAATGGTCCACTAGATGCAGCCCCGTAAGGTACGAGGTAAGGTGGTAGTATCAGAGTGGTTTGAGGTTTGTACTGTTGAAAATATGCAGGGATGGATAGACCAAGGAACAATGAAACACCAACTATTGTCATGTTCCTGAAGCTGCTACATTGACCAGACTGTAAGGTTGAAAGCCCCAAAGCTGCTACAAGAGCCCAGATGAAACACAGTACAGAAGCAGCCAAGGCCTGAGGAATGGAAGCAAGTAGAGCACCCACTTTTCCTGCAAGTTAAAAAGGTTTAGATTGGGTGTTTAGTAGTTTTGACATCAAACTATGGTTTATGTCGTTATGTTTTGTTGATTTACCCATAAAGGAAAAGAGAATCATGAAAGCTGCTCCAAGTCCCACCACCCTACGACTTGCTACCTTTGTTGTGTCAATAGTGTGAATGTTTTCTGTCAAGGTGGTTGAGCCAGTTCCCGAACCCCAAAGACCAGCCAATATACTACAGAAACCCTCCAATGCAATTCCTCGACTCACAACTCCTGGAGTTGGAGGCCTCAAATTGATTCGCACACATGCAGAATGATAAGTTCCAACCTGCAAAACGAACTTGTCATTCACTTAGTTACAATTTTAGTTTCTGCTCATGTTGTTCCTTACAAATACAGTATATTACATTGGTTTATAACTGTGGGTGTCACAATACCATGAAGCTAATATTTTGTATTTGCAAGCATTTAAGTAATTTACTTACTGAATCCACAGAAGCAACCAGTGATACTATGGCCATGATTATGCAAGTCCTAAAATGAAAAATAGGGAAACCCCATTGCAAAGGGTAAGGGATTCTGAGCCATGCAGAAGTTAACAACGCGTTAGATACATCAGTCCTGCAATGTTTCATGGTATAAGCATGCTTCCTGCATGCATCAGTCAGAATGTTTGAACTTGGGATTTTGGGATTGCATCCTTTGTAGTTATATGCTCCCCCAGCTGTTAAAAACGACGCATATATCCAAGTTAATGTAACACTCAAGGGAACCTGCAAATTTTCCAAAGTTTGTAAGCAAAATTGGTTAGTATATGTTGGTAGAAGACTTCATTGAAGGGTCTACGGAACTTTTAATCGATACTTAATGCCGACTTCCTTAAAAAACATGGTGAAATTATTAGAAGTGTATTCCCATTTTCAAACCTTAAAGCTTGAATCATGTAGCAACTTGACTATCGTTAGGAAATTTCTGATATATTATTCTTATTAATCATAATTATGTATTGATTATATTTTTATTTTAATTCTGGATATATTTTTTTTTAATTTCTAAAGTTGTTCAGTAGGATTCTAGAAATTGACTGGTAAGATTCCAGTAATTTGTCCAGAAATTCTTTATGCTCCTTTGCTCTTACGCCTGCAAAGCATTTCTGCCAAGGTGATGCTTGACAAATCATTGGCATTTTCCAATGAAGAAAGCTCATTTTTCAAGGGAAGTTACCAATAGTTTCTGAACTACTCTTGAATCAGAACATTTAGAATCAAGCAATTTTACCTCGCTAGTAATGTTAAGAACTTTTTTAGCATACTCGTTAATTGTTTCATACTCTTTCATTTTCTACTTCTCAAATTCCTTAACAAGATTCAAAGCTTGCATTCCCTCATCTCCTTCACTTTGATTCTAGACGAAATTTCAGATTTCAAATGTTGATTTGACAGTCATGATGATTGTTGTGAAAATATCTTATGACACAACAACAAACAAAACCAGATATTGCTTTCTTACTTTCCTTTCCTTGTGATTTTTAATGAGCCATTGGATTGGTTGGTAGAAGAAAAACTTAACAGTCTCCTCAACTACTTCCGAAAGATCATTTGTGTCTAGCTGTACCTTCATTTTTGTCGTATCATAGATGCCAGTTGTTGGTAGAAGAAACTTAACTCACTAAAGAACTAAGGGGAGAGTAACTTCCTAAACAATATTCATAACTCTTAATAAATAACAATCCTAAAAACATGATCAAGCCGGCAGAAAGTACCAAGATACAACACTAATAAGACATGAGCTAATCCATACATGAGGGATTGACACTACCTTCAATTTAAAACTTTAAGACAACAGGTTTATGGATCTTCATCCTTACATGGTATTCAACTTTTTTATTTGTACTTGATATGAAACTTAAACTCACACTTAGTTTCCCACCAGTCTGATACATATCAGAATCAATTTGGTGTGATCTTGAATTGAATTCAAGTCATTCATTCAACTAAAGTAATCATTCTTAGTAAGTGGGTTTATGATTATCTTTTCTATCCTCACAATGTGCGGTATGAGACTGAGTTTTGAAAGGATGACCAAACACAATGAAACCAGTAAATTAAAATATTGCTTTTTTGTATGACTTTCAACATGCAAGATAACAGCACGACAGGTATACATAGTGTATGCCATGTCTAAAGAAAAACCAAAATCAAATAAGGAACATATTAATTCAAGACATATACTTACCGCATAAATTCGAAATGAATGATTTCCAAAGATAGATATTCCTCGAAGATGCTTCAAATAAGAAATAGATGAAACGAAGATGAGTTTGAGAAACAAAGTTCATGGATTGTTTATTTGAGACAAACACAGAAAGTTTTTTCAATATGTAAAGAACTTTGCAGTCATTACAAAGACTTTTCACACACCAGATTATTCGATATCATTGCTTCCTGAAATACTCACCAGTGTGAATAGTAGAACTAGTGCTATCTGCGGAATGCTAATTTCCATGCAAGTGCCAGCTTGTGGAAAGCCATAGCTGAAGAATGCTAAGCCAACAGCAGCAACAGTTGGAGCCACCACAATTGGGTTGATGATCCTATAACAATTACAAGTCTTGATAACTTTTGCAATCAGTTCATTCACCAACATAAATTCAGATCACATGTGATTCAAGGACGCATTTGGATAAACAGCTTAATTTAGCAATTATTTTACAAAAGTTTATTACAGGAGAGTTTATTCATAAGTTTGACTGCAATGCATGCTGAATGCAAAGAGATTATTTAGATAGGTTTGTCCATGAAGTTTAATAACCAAAGTTTTTCTTTATATCAGCAAAAATTCAATAACAAAGTCGAAAGATCAAAAGAAAGGCTTCAAAGTTTGAATCAAGACGATTCAACAAGAAATATTTAAAACAGGATATTATGCATTAGAATTATCTTATGGATGACATACTTATTTAAATTAATTACTTAACAGCATAGCAAACTAACAAAATAAACTAAATAAAAATGAAAAGATGAAATCAATCTGGTCCTCGTGGTCACATGAAAGATCACATGCAACATGTTACCTGAGAAGAAGAGACATTAAACCACTGAGTCCCAGGATACATTGGATTACTGAACCAACAATTATAGCTCCTTGGAGCTCCCTCATTATGTGCCTAAATTTCTGCAGTTATTAGCAGACATTAACACGGAAACTGGGAATATAACAATTATAGTTTAATTTACCAGGATTTAGATTACATCATACAATTTTACAAGCCTGAAAGGCTTAAAGACAATAAACTGACATTTTCTATCAATCAGTGACTTACATGTTGTGTTAGATTTCGAAATTCTTCAGCATTTATGATAACCAACGCTGGTGCTAAATACACAAAAGAGCTTCCCTGAACTAAAGGTAGTCTGGTGCCAAAGTAGGAATGCAGAATCGTTGTGACGCCGGAAAGAAACAGCATTGTAGAAATTACATTTGCAGTATCGTTCTGCCATCAACGATGTAAGTGAATACATATGAATACGAAAAAGTATGATATCAGTTTTTCCTAGGGTCATTACAAAAAGGCATTTCTTACATCTGTTCCACCCATGGTTGGCACCATGATTAATGGGATTAATACTAGCGAGCCAATCAACGAGAGGTAGTGCTGCAGGCCGTAATAGATGAGAGGTACTGCAGTTAAAGATAGGTAAATCAAAAGAAGCTATAATTTTTTTAGCAAATCAGAAAATAGAATTGAAACTAACCGAAACCAGGATTTTCTGTGATTCCATACTTCAATCCAGATGGTCTCTGCCAACCTCTATCAGCAGGTTCCTCCCCCTCTGGAAAAAGATTCACCTTAACATCTTCAGCTACTCCTTCCTCTTTCTTCTGTTCTGGAAGAGGAGCTACTGCAGAAACTCCATGGCTATTCACCACTCCGTTTGCATCACCATTCCCTCTTAACCCAACTTTCTTATCACCATGACCAGCCAAAGCCACAGCAGGCTCATCCCTGTTTTTCTTCTTCTGGTTTTGACTCCACATTGCCCCATTCCACTCATCCTTTGATCTCAAAACCGGTTCAATCTCATTGTCCCTATCAGGCCTCGCCAACCCCAGCACCGGATCAATCTCTATCTTGGGAGAGGACCCTCCTTCTCTCTGATCATCAACACTATCAAACTTCTCACTGGCACTAGTCCCAGCTTCTCCGGAATAATCAGACACAAACCCAGTTCTCTTAGCCCAGGACCTCAACTCTTTAGGATTGTGATCACTTTTTGGCACAAAGGCCTCAACTTTGGCAGCACCAACATCATGTTTCTTGCCAGAGCCACCCCCCATAGCCTTGCTCGACCCAGTTTCCATTGAACCGTTCTCTTTAAAAAGATGGGCACACGCAATTCAACCCAATATAGCACAAGAACAAAGATGAAAGCTTTGCAACGTGGAGGAACAAACCAGAGGCTTTACATCACAGCAAAGAGCCAAATTCCGGAGAGTGAGAGAGTAGAAGCAAAGGAACAGTATGTGGAGAAAAGACAATGAAAGAAAAGCATCACAACAACGTGCTTTGGTGTAGTGATTAACGGTTAGTGTTGAAGGAAGGACATTGAACAAATTGACTCTGAGACATATCTTATCTTCACTTCAACTCATTGCAGCTAGCAAGTTGCTATCAGAGGAAAGCGTGAATGTGAGTGTGTGACCTTAATTGCATAAACGTCTCTCTGGCATGGCCTCTTGATGTTGACAAAGGACCTAGCCACCCGAGTTTAAAGCTAAATTTTCAAACGAAAGGGTAACATAGCATAACATAACACTCCTGCAAGTTCAACCTTCATTAATATTTTTGTACTTTTTTTCTCCTAATATTCTTTAAGGAAATAATAATAATAAACCATCTCCAGTTTTCACTGCTTTTTGGTGGAAACCGGTACCACAGCTCCTTGTGAATCACTTTTGCTTCAAATTGAAGTTTCTTATTCTTATTCTCCGCAGTATTTATTTCACGAAGACTGGCTTGAAGTGGAGTAATTTAACTGCTTTGCCACATTATTACAATGATGATTATGCGGTGGAAAACAGAGAATTTAATTAGTAGGTCCCAATCCATTGATGTTTTTTGAAAGAGAGTTTGGAACTGTGGAAGCCAAGTTCAGTGTCACACTCAATTGGATCACACACTAATCTTTTAGTTTTATAGATTTGAATCATTGAATGGTTCAACTGCCCTATTTCAAGAGGTTTACTTGCCCGTTTATAGCCACATTTAGACTTTTGTTGAGATAACGTTGTCTCTCTCACTCTCTCTGTAAAGCCCTCACCCAACCCAAAAATAGAATATTATGTAGTTTCTGAAGACTGTACCACAACTTTATGCATCACCCAAACACATGTGGAAGTTTAGATCTTTATGTTATTAAGTTTCATGAGGACGGAACCAGGAAGTGTAAGTTTTTCTTTTTCTCATGTCAATTGTTTTTGGTGAAAGGGTGATAATGAAAAGTTATTTTTGAGAGCATTTGGATTGTTCAAGTTGTGGAAAAAAAATTCATTGTTTGCAATAAAATAATGAAAGAAATACGCAATTATTTGTCTGCATAATTTTTTTAACACTTAATTATTTCAAATAATACTAAATGTGTATTATTACTTGGATTTTAAGGTCGAGAATACAAAACCTATATCTATTCCAAGTCTTCTTAATCGTGTTTATTGTCCTAGATTTAACCTTCTTATATTTAGGGTTATTAAGATCAGATAATAATATCGTTTAAACTTTTTAAATTAAGTTGCATATAGTTTTAAACTTTTCATAATATAAAAACAATATTAGTATACGTGTTGTAACAGTTTTCATATGAAAAGTGTTAATATAGTCAACAATTAAAGAAACTCGTTAAAAGTAGGAAAAACATTTTCCATGTATTAAATATATGATTAGTTGTTGTATATTGATTTTAGGATTTATTAAATGTGACTGAGCTTTTAGTATTAATTGAAATGGAATGATTTACTTATATCTTAATTAATAAAAATATGTGGAATGTCACATCGGTTATTGTGATATATGTATAATGTGCTACACTTATATCTATTCTAATTAAAACTTATTCTAATATTACCTACTCACAAATTTATGTGGGAATTAGTTTTTTATTATAGAAAAAATAAAACTATAAATAAGCTAATTTAAAATATTTAAATTGAATTATAATCTTATTTAAATAACCCAAAACATAAGAAGGTTAACTATATAAAAATAAACATGATTAAGAATATTTGGAACTTATAAATAATACATGAATTATTAGATAATTAGTGTAAACACAGGCGCTATCGCGCCTGCGTGTACGCATTTTTTGAATTATATTTATAATTGATGATATTGTAATGTTATTAAGTTAATGAACAAAATAAAAGTATATTTATAAAAATTAAAGTCAAATGTATGGAGAAAATATGAAAAAAATAATTGTTGATAAATAGTATGAGAAAAAAGAAAAAGGAGATAAATAAATAGTTTTATAAAAACTTGTAAAATTAACCGTTAATTTTTAAAAATTTAATAAATAATTAAATTTTAAAGGGTAAAATTGAAATTATGAAATGTGGACACAAAAGAGGGAATCCCCTTTATATATAGTTATAGATATATAAACATGATTACTGAATTTAAAAGTCCAAATAATAAATAATACATATTTAATATTATTAGAAATAATTAAGAGAAAAAAAAATATGCACATGAATTAAAAAAATGGCTACGTTATGATATATATATATATATATATATATATATATATATATATATATATATATATA
>Ga0099823_1007954_pt1 | contig 10786 bp, 5 predicted proteins | sample CowpearedBW_FD_76831 | JGI IMG/M metagenome (GOLD analysis project Ga0099823, IMG submission 76831) | Root nodule microbial communities of legume samples collected from California, USA - Cow pea red BW | ecosystem: Host-associated > Plants > Roots > Nodule | place: USA: California | collected... | reverse complement strand
TATATATATATATATATATGTATTTTCTTTTAACCTAATTTGTGTCTCTAACGAACATCACCTTCAAAAAGTGGGTTTGGTTGAGTAGTGAGTGACTAAAGCGAAATCAAACACTATGAACCAAAGAAATATAATATCACATCATAATTTGCTCCTTCAAGTGCTCCTCGTTTCTTCACTTACCTCTCTTCTACAATAAGTCACCAATCATATCTTATTGTTTTATAGTTTGTTTGTAGTGTACATTCTTTTTTTCTCGTTAGAAAAATAAAAGGGCATTATCCATTTTTTTATTGCTTGTTTTGGACTCGATCTAGAAGTAGTGATTCCGAAGCGAAGCTCCGAATGAATCTTGAACTCGTGGCGATGGAGACCAAAATTGATATTTCTTGAATGCAAAGAAGAATGGCATCATTGATTGTGAGAATTGAAAGTGGATTTGTTGAAGACAGGTTGAGTTGTCTCTCTTCATACTAAATTTGATGTGAGTTCATTAACGAAAGCTTAGCAAGTTAATGAAGCTTTAATCAACTCTTACTTAGGGATCAAATTATGTCACAACCTTACCTACATTAAACTTTGTTCAAATTCAACTCATTCACAAAATCACTTAAAAGTTTCTTTAGTAAAATGGAAATATTAAACCTAACAAACTGAGTTATGAAGTTATATAAATAATAATACTAAATTTATTAGCTTACGTTAAAGGTCTTAGCCTTTGAAGAAAAGTCTACGTGAAATAAATAAATAGGACAAACCTTATATTTGAGATTTAGGTGTGAAGTATTTTAGATAAAGTATAAGTTGACTTATCTCATTTTTAACCTTACACGTTTATTCCTAATGAAAATCATGGATGGAGTCACATTTTTAATGAAAAGTAAAAGTGTAACCTATTTTGTATTCCTCATTCAATAATTTAATTAAATTACTTTAAGAATTTGATAATTAAATTAAATAAGTGAGACTCGATAAAAAAATAAATTATGTATGTTGTCTTTTGCTTTTAATCATTATGTAAATATATTATTAGGCACAAGTGTCTTTACAACACACTTTTCTTTTTCTTAAAAAGTCTACTTATCTCTCTTCTCTCCTTTTCATCTCACTTATTCCCTCTCAAAATCATTCATTATTATGAGGTAATTTGCAGCAACAGGAATAACTTAACAGATGAATGGAGACTATATGAGGGGTTACACTGCACCACGTTCTAACCAAACGACAAAAACTACTGGTCTAACAAATTCATGTTCATGATAGTAACGAACATAAACTGTTCCTGGAATGTGATTTAAAACATTCAAAATAGTGGTTATCTTATTCTTATCACTATTTGAACCAATAATAGTGTTCATTTTGTCTGTGATTAATGTAAATCTGTTAAAAACAAATGATGCGTCCATACAGTATAACTGAGAATTAACTTACCCTGTAGCCTATAGGAGACAAAAAGTGTCAAGTGGTTCTTTCTTAAGCTGTGTCTCACCTATAACGACCACAACAACTTGCACAATAAAACACGATCGAGTCCTTTTCTACCATTGCATTTTTCCCGTGAGATATAATGTTGATTAGTAGAGAAGTTAAAGCATGCACAACCACACATCGAAACAACGAATTGCCCATATAATTTATTTGTTTATTTGCCATCCAAAACAGAGAAAGAAAATATCAGTGCTGTTTCTTCTGTTTGAAATTATTAATTGTACTAACTGCTACATTTTTCATTTGCTTCGATTCAACAACTGCTTCTGTCAGTTCTATTCTACCAGAATTTGCCATTTTTGTGGTACGGAACAATGGTATTCAAGATTTTCTGATGTTAAGAACTAGATTGTGCATATATGACTCTTGCAGAACAAATTGTTAAGCCACAGAGCATCAAAGAAATTCCAATTTGCAGAATTATCGATACAAAAAAAAAAGCATTGTGATTTGCATGATTATAGCAGATATGAGAATAGTGCAAGCAATAATTAAAGCGCTATTGGCCTACATAGAAGCTACGAAACCAGAACCTAGATAACTAACGAATTTTGCCAGAGCTTCCTTGATGTACAAGACCTTGAGTATCAAGATTCAGAGTTAGGTGAGTCCTATGTATGCGAGAATATGAAGAAGATAAGACATGATAGGCAAGTGTAAAAGGCTTTACCTTTCAATCAAGTGCGCAATGAAGGTTGCTTAACATGCTGGATTGAACAACGCAGACAAAAGGGGCTTAGATTCGGTTCCTGCTCGTGGTCTTCCATTAGTAGGTCATCTGTAAGTATCAAGTTCTTGCTTAGGTTTGTACCATGCAGCCTCCTTTCCCTGCTAAATTTTGTTCCACGAAAAAAACTTCAAAGTTGATTACTGAACTGGACAAAGGTGGAAAATACGAGAGATCTGAAGTACTAGTACATCAAACACTGAAACCATTCCAATAACAATGATTTATTTTTGTCAGTTTGTGACATAAAGCTAGTAACTGGGAGCTTTGGAAGTTCCACAAGTTTTTATGAAACAAATGACCAGAACCCACAAGCTGCTTCAACATGTTACTTATTTTTCATGTTTAATTTATTATGATTTTATGATACTTAGTACTGAGAATTAAACACTTCTTTAACCTGAAATATAAATTTCCCTCTGTTTACCTAAAACATTTTCTATTTTCATTATTTTTCAATTTTCATTCATTATTTTTCAATTTTCATATATATATATATATATTATTTTGGGTAGACTAAACAGAATATCAGAATATAAATTTCATTTGTTTTATCTGATCTAACGCAGTACTTCATCAATTACCTTGTAACGGCATATGGAGGATGAAACATCATAAAAGACACCAGGATTGAAATGATTGGTAAGTCTAACATGTGATAAAAAAATAAATATACAAATTAGAATCTCACAATAAAAAAAGAAATAGCTAAAAAATAGGAACCAAAAAGTTTATGTAACTTGGAACGAAAGTCTCGGAATATTCCCCGCTGTCATTTTCACTCTGTTGCAACTAGTCTCAGATGCACTGATACATGTACGTAGCACAAATGAAGACATCATGACTGGTTTCAGAACATCAAGACTATATCGTATACTTAATAATAGTAATTGTATGTTTTACCTATGTCACCAATAATCTTCACAAGAGCAACTACCATGGTTAAAATGATGGTACCTATGAATATCTCTTACAATTATTTCACGATCTAGAAGCTGAGAAACATGTTTAATGAAGTTATGGCAATCTGTACAAATGCGGAGGTTCTTTATAATTCGAATCGGGAGCCTATGGGCAGTGTTAATGATGCCAAAGACTACTGCAAGCTTTTCACTGTGATGACTAATAAGTACTTCTCCTTGCTCTTCTTCTACATCCTGCATGACCAGTTTGGCATCAGGGGAATACCCAATTTCCTTCAACCTTCCGATTAAAGTGTCCAGATATGAGTATATCTCCTTGTCTTGATGGTGAGACCTATCTCCCATGACAAAAGTATGGATTTGATCCTTTAGTTGAATCCAAGATTGACCAGGCTGCTTCTTGACTCCTCTTTGATGCATTAAACTTCTTACCCTAGCAGCCTCGTCCCAGCTATGGTTAGAAGCACACATATTTGATAGCAAAACGTAGGAGCCTGGATCAGATGGTGCAACTTGAAGCAGCATATCAGAAACCCACTTTCCCATTTCAACATTTTTATGAAGTCGACAAGATGATAAAAATGATTTCCAGACAGAAGTCAAGTGAGAGAGACCATTTTCAAAAATGAAGTTCTTTGTCTCGGTTAAGCAACCTGCTCGACCATAAAGATCAACCATAGAAGTGCAGTGCTCAACTCCAGGATTGATGCAATAAGCATCTTTCATCATCCTAAAATATTTACAACCTTCGTCAAGCAGCCCAGCATGGCTGCATGCATTTAAAACCCCTAGAAAAGTAACCTCATTTGGCCTAATACCCTGATTCAACATTTCTTCAAAAAGACTAATTGCCTGCCTTCCTTGACCCTGTAGCGAACAGCCAGATATCATTGAAGTCCACAAGATAACGTTCGGTTCATTGATTTGTCTGAAAATCATCCATGCACCATCCAAGCTACCACATTTAGAATACATATCAATTAATGAAGACCCAACATAAGCATCTACTCTGTGCCCTATTTTCTGAAAGTAGGCATGTATATGCCTTCCAAAATCCAAAATTCCAACATTAGCACAAGCAGAAATAACAGTTGTAACTGTTCGAATATCCACTACAACCAGTTCACGAACCATTAACCTGAAAGCTTTCAAACCATCTTCATACTTCCCATTCCAAACATAACCAGAAACCATTGAACCCCATGAAACTATTCCTGCCTTTGTTTCTTTGCTAGTAACTCCAACATTCCCTTTTCTCCGGAAATCCAGAGGAACATCTCTGAGAATTATAGATGCCTTATCTATTCTCCCACACTTACAATACATTTCTACAAGTGAACTCCTCGTAAAACCATCACTACCAAAGCCACGTTTAAGGACCATCCCATGGAGTTGTCTCCCAAGCTCCAAAACTGATAAAGAGGAAGCCAAAATAAGAGCTATGGAGAAAGTGACATCAGAAAACTCAGTCCCATATTCCACCATACAATGGAGTTGTTCCAATGCCCGTCGTTCATAACCACATTGCATCAACCCATCCACGATAGTATTCCAACTTACAACATCCTTACAAGGCAAACTCCTGAACATGTCAAGAGACTTCTCCACATCTCCAAAACGCAGATACGCACCGATCATTATATTCCATGACACAACATCCCTTTCATCCATCAACTCAAACAACCTTTCCGCATATTGAAAAGCATTGCATTTCAAGTAAACATCAAGAGCAGAGTTCCCCAGCACGACATCTACATCAACCCCATGTCTGAGCATCCATGCGTGAACTCCCTTGCCGAATTGAAGATTGCTGTCAAACGAACAACACTTGTAGACACTGGACAAGGTGTATTGGTTTGGGCAAGCACCCTTTGCCTGCATTTCTCTGAAAAGGTTAAAAACCATTTCTGAAGAGCCGGCTCTGGCAAAACTTGATATAAGGATGGTCCATGTGTGAGTGTTTTTGAGGGGAATTTCATCAAACAGCTTCTGGGCATGGCCCATGTTGTTGGATTTAGCATAGAGAGTTAAAAGATGGTTAACCCAGTTCAAAGTTTGAAAAGAGCCATTCTTGACGGAGAGGGCATGAAGGATACCCGGCGGTGGTGGACCATTGGATATGGTGGAACGAAAGAAGGAGCATGATTGGCGGTAACGAGGGTGAAATGGGATAGTAGTTGTAATGCGATAATTGGTCACTAAAACTAGATAAACATGGTTGCCATATATCCGATAACATGATCCAAGACCCATAAAAGTAAGTGCTTTCACCCAGTCTGAAGCCCTTTGTAAAGCTCGTGCGTTGAAACAACTTTCACCTTCATATTCGTATGGTTCGTATGATGTAAAACTTCTCAAACGAATGTTTCAGTTCCATAAGAAATAACACCACGACCGAGTTTATCCAAGAAGAATTTCTGTACGAGGAAAAAAGTTGCAAGTTAATGCAACTTTAAATAAAAGTATAAAAATAACTTCTTCAAATTAATTTATACATAAACTAATACTAAATTTGCTTTAGAGAAGTTAATTTTAATTTGTTTTTCCACTTTCTTCTCGTTAGTGGATATTTAATCTATTTAAATAATGATGTTGCTTACATTAATCAACAATTCAATTATCATTGAGTAAAAAATAAATAGAGAATAAAATATTCAATCATTGCTACAATACAAAAAATACTATCAAAGCATTTATTAATATAAAAAACTTAAATTAGTCTTCTAACTCAACTTGTCCATATTTCTCGATAGCATTGATCTTCCAATCAAGAAGGTATTAAATTGTAATGAAAATAACTACCCATGTATCCTAGATAATACGTTGACAACAACTCAACTAGCACAAGATATGCCAGTTTAATTTTCCTCTATTTTAAGTACTGGGTCTTCTATGTTGGGAGGAAAAAGCTGGCTTGAGTGCTGTATTATGTGGTACTGCTACACCTGGCAGTGGTGCAAGAATGAGATCCATTAGTACCAGAGGTAGTGTTACAACACCTTGAAGTATGGGGAAGAATTCTCTTAATGAAACTGAATGTAGATTTGACATTGGATAAAATATTGTCATACGTAGGAAGCTAATGTGAAGGCCAATGTTAGCTCTAAATCATGTGCTCTAAATTTGGAACACAGGTCATCTTTAAGTATCACATACGATGATAGACAAAGGAATGAGAAGTAATAATAAAACTATTTTACAAACACGACTCAATGGAGAAATTATAGTTCATCTTGTACTTACAAAATGGTTGAATTTGAGCATGCTTATCACGGTTAGAAGAAGGATTACGAAATTACGAAAGCAAGGAAAGTTTGATAACGTTTATAATTAGCGGTTGAGAAGATATACTTCTACACCGGATTTGTTTACTTACAATGTATCAATAAACTCTCTGCAAATTAAAATAAGTTACAAATCCAAATTATACACACACACACACACTCTTTGAACATATGAAAATACATAATCCAAAAGCAGAGTAAATTTTAAGTGATAACAAGCCATTGTTTTCATTATCGCGTTTAGCACTTTCATAGCACAAAACTAAAACGAAAACCCAGGCTCAGAAAGTAATAGCGGCAAACGAGAATAAACTTTCGAAAAAGAACACCGAGAGAACACATCAAGAAACTAACCACCGACTATTTCGAACCACTAGGAGGGTTATCCATCCTTCAAATAGTAAGCCGATCAGGCCACAAAACATTATCCTGACTATAAGCAATAAACCATTAGTCCATAGTGAAAATCCAGAATTAGGTGTCCATCAATCATTCAATCTCATGCTCAAAGCTAACCCGCAGTAAAAAGGGCCAATTGTGAAGGCACCATGAAAAGAGGGCGATACTTTCACCTTTCAAAAATAATGATAAATAACAATGGCTATCTATGGGCTATTGTGAGGAAACAAAAACGTAACATATTTTACAAAAAAGAATGGGAATCAAAATCTTATGTTCCAGTTAGTATCAAGCTTTCCTAGGGAACAAGTACAACAAAATCTACAATTGAGACAACTATGGGGAAAAATAAAGCGGGATAGGAAGGCCACAAGCCATTACGAATCAGATTAATATGCACTTATACTAATCATAGAGGCGGGTAAAAGTATGAAGATATGGAAAAGCCGAGGAAGAGCAAGCCACCAACAGTAGCTACGGAGCGTTGGGAAATTTTAGATGCCAACATGCTTCCTCCCACCACTGCCAGCGAGGTACAGAAGGTGTGACCCAAAGAGGCCCCAACTGCTACTCCCAGAGCATTTTTGTGGGTCGCCAGCTGCAGAAGGAAATTAAAGGTCACGAAATATGTAGGGGGGAAAGGCTACTAATGTTGCCGACAAAACCTAAGACATAAAATCAGTCACGAAAGCATGAAATGTTCAATGATCTACAGGGGACCAGTTTTCTTACTGCAATTGTCGCTATCTGGCTACGATCACCCCACTCAGCAAGGAATGTTAAAATAAAGGACTGCATAAAAATAAGATGGTATAACATGTGTAAATGTGACTATTGTCTGTCAAATAATTGATGCAAATCAAAAAGTGTACTTGCCTCCAAAAAAATTGGTGTACAAAATCTTGAAAAGAAACGCCGAACTGAAGTTTTCCCTTGTCCGCCTTCAAGTTTTTCTTCAACCTAGTTAACAAGAAGAATAATTCTTAGCATGTTCCATATTTGACCAGATAGTCTTTTTTTTGTTTAAAAAAAGGAACTAATTAATACATCAACTATAGAATCCTGCCAGCTGCAGCAAGATTACAGTTAAATAATTGAGCTTCCCTCCTTATGGCAGGTGTTAGGGGAAACTACGATTTAAAGAAAAAAACAAAGCAGCAACGAAACTAACTTATTTGAAGGTGTTTCCTCTTAAGTGCAAGCGATTCATACTAATACACATCTTTCAACATATTCCCTTAATTAAAATTTATTGAAAACTACAAAATCATGAGTAAAATTCATTAAACAAGGAGTAGAACCCATATACTTTTGTGATTTTCCACAAAATTTAGTCAACAGTAAAAAGTACATTAGGATAAGTGTTAGAGTGACTCGCAAGCATTTCAGGCCATCATCGGAATTTTCCTATAAAGCCTTAATAAAAAAAACATACTTCTTCCATTTCTTTCTTCTGGGAGGATTTTGAATCAGTTGATCTCCATGCAATATATAGTAACCTTAACCCAAAGAAAGCATAAAGAACTGCAAGTGACAGAGAAGAAATAGAATCAGCTTCACCTTAACAAAAATTGAACTTACAAATGACAATAACGCCATCGTTAAACACAAGATAATGAATAGAAATTTGGAAACTGGTAATCACTAAGTTATAAATGGCAATCCAAAAAGCAAATAGCTCACAAATTGTTGAGTAGCATATAATTTTGACTTATAAAGACACAAACAAATTTTCAGGCGCAAGCTAACTAGAATTCTAAAAGAGTTCATACAAGTAAAAGAAACCATATTTGGAACAGACACACAACACAAACAAACGGCCAATGAAGCTAAATCCATATAATTTATTTATACTAAACACCACCAGAAGTTTGTGTGAACCACAAAGGCTGGGCACAAATGGATGAAAAATTTGCAACCAACTAGTACTTAAGCATGGATATAAGCAGCACCACCAGTCAACTGCATCCTTAGACTCCTAAACCATTTGAACAGAACTAGTTGTAGCTTCTATAAAAAATGCAGCGTGCAGAATCTACAACCCTTGTAATTCAAAACAATTACTATGTAAACTGCGTTTTGCAATTTCACAAACTATGCTAATCAGCTCAGTAATAAGTATCAAACCGAGAAATTGTACCTGTAGCCGCACTATTTGTATGCTTCCTAGAAATCAAGTTTGGGACAATCCTGCCTAGCCCAGTAGAAAGTACCTAATTGCACGCACAATAACTTTAATCCAGATAACATTGATAAGAAAAGGAAGAGCGCCCCTTTCTGGGTGCTCTCTAGTTGCAGAAACCATTCCATCACAGTACTATGAAAAAAGCATCCCATGATGAGACAACAGAGCAAAAATACTAAACCTGCTAGTTAATTGCTGTGGCACTTACCGTCATTATAAACAGGGCACTTAGTGCACCAGACAAGACAATTGACTTAGGATGACGCATAGCCATAAGAGCTGCTATTATAAACGTCTCATCCCCGATCTAGCACAAAAAAAAAAAATCAGTTAAAACTTAAAAGGCATTACTCAAACATGAGAGAGAGGTATCATATGAAACAAGTATTCTTAATGACTTTATAGCTCCTATTTCTCATAATATAGTCTAAAAGAAAATTTGAGCTAGTTCGCAGCAATATCAATTAGCAATCAATTGGTTATTTTCTCTATATAGCCTATATAGGTCGCACACCAGCTTTCTATCACATGCTTCACTCATTCAATGAAGTTTGATTCTAGTTTATTCTCACAACACTCGTCTTCTACATTTCACTAGCTCTCACAATCCTTCACGAACCTATACAATTCTATAAACACAAAAAAATATATAAAAAGACTCTTGTTCTTGAGATCCAAATTGGATCCGCTGAAAATGCTTTACAACACACTTGCTATAAATATAGTCAGCAAAATCAAACAACGCAGTTTCGTTAAACTAACCTCGCTGACAAGGATCATCGATAAACTGGCGAAAAAAGCATCGAAGATTCCAGGACCGGTGGATTCCAAGCCAAGAGAAAGGATCGAACCATTATCTATTTCATCCAACACAATCTGTTCACAGAAAGCACACTAAAATTAATTTCCAATTTCAACACATTCGTTTGAGTTTTCTCCACAATTGAACGTCACGACAAATAACGGTGAAAAAGAAAGAAAGATTGGCAACGGAAGCTTACTTTGCCGCGGCGACCGAGATCCACAGATCCACCGACTCCTTCCTTCGCGTTCTGCAAGAGAGAATCCTACACATAGAAATAAAACACGTTGTGGCCACGATTCGAGAGAGAAAACGCAAAGAACGAAGGACGGGAAGTTGACCTGAGCGAAAGTGGATGATAAGTTGAAGAAAAGGGAGAGTAGAAGGAAAATGCGAAAAGCGGGAAGGATTCTTCGTTTGTTGAAGCTTGGAGCCATTGTGAGCCCGTGGCAGTTGAAATTGCGAGGAAGAAGGAAGCAGCAAAGAGAAAGAAGACGGAAAATTATTTTCTCGAGAAAGTGGAAAGGGGATTTGAGAAAAAATGGGATGAAAAGTGAGAGGAAGAGAATAGTGATCTCAGTTAGCGAGATCTGGTTTTTGGATCTGAATTATGCAGAGAGATCCTGTTCAGATCTCCGAACATTGAATTCATTTCACTGAGCATTTTATATGATGCAGAGAGTTTCTGCTACTACCGAGGCAAGAACCACATAACGCGCTCTTTCCTTTCTCTTTGTCTCTCTCGGGTCACCAAGGCCAAATCCCACTTCAACAAATCCACCTAAAAACTTTGACAAAGGGATACAACGCATTTTAGTAAAAAGTTATTAGAAAAATACTGTAAGAACATTAATAACGTGTTTTTGGTAAAAGTTAATTTTTTATTTTTTAACTCGTTAATATGGGGGAAATATAAAACAAGGTATCACCACATGAATAATATATATATATATATATATATATATATATATATATATA
>Ga0099823_1007952_pt1 | contig 10786 bp, 4 predicted proteins | sample CowpearedBW_FD_76831 | JGI IMG/M metagenome (GOLD analysis project Ga0099823, IMG submission 76831) | Root nodule microbial communities of legume samples collected from California, USA - Cow pea red BW | ecosystem: Host-associated > Plants > Roots > Nodule | place: USA: California | collected... | reverse complement strand
TAATAATATAATTATATTACTAAAGTACATCTAAAGAAAAAGTTATTAACCATTTTTTAAAAATTCATGTAACTTTACCAGGACGAAACTGGGTTAAGGCTTCATTCTTTCTGGAAGTAAACTTCAATGATTCTGGCTTTGATAGCTTCCTCGCTTACCTACCAACAGGTAATCAGATTTTAGCTGTGAAGAACAACTTTTTATGCTCAAACTGCAAATTGCAATGACATTTAAACTTAGAGACTCATGTTTATAGCACCCTAATGCTGTTTTATTCTAATAATTTTCATAATTCTGGTTTTAATTATATAGAAATAAGTCAAGTTGAGAAAATGTAAAACGACGCCATCCAATAGGAGAATTGGGTCCAGTGTAAAACCCTATCTACAAAATGTGATATCGTATCATAAATTACCTAAGTCGGTTACACTCAACTCACTCTCCACCGTTGGATTACCCACGAGTTGGGAGATAAAACCCTTTCTTCATGGTTATCTTCAATTTGGAAACCCCAACGATCAAATCAAATAATCGAAACAAAAATTAGGTCTTGTCTTACTTCTCTCTGCCTCATTTTCTCAGTAGCAGGTGGGACTAATAATCCCACAAACCTCACCGATCCAATGACCTCTAAGTTAATTGCTTCCAATCTCCGTCACCACCTCACAAAATCAGCCAAAATCCTTCGGCCCCAGTTTCTCTCCACGGCTGTGGAGGCGGCGGTGCCAGAACAAGATGGGGACAGCTCTTCGGGAATGACTATGAAGGGCGTTCGAATCTCCGGAAGACCCCTCTATCTGGACGTCCAGGCAACGTCTCCGATGGACCCGCGTGTAGTTGACGCCATGCTGCCTTTCTATCTCTCTCGTTTTGGAAACCCTCACTCTCGCACCCACTTCTACGGCTGGGAATCGGACGAGGCCGTGGAACACGCGCGCGCTCAGGTGGCGTCCCTCATAGGCGCGTCCCCTAAGGAGATAATCTTCACCTCCGGTGCGACAGAATCCAACAACATCTCCGTCAAGGGCGTCATGCATTTCTACAAGGACAAGAAACGGCACGTGATAACCACCCAGACGGAGCACAAGTGCGTGCTCGATTCCTGCCGCCACCTCCAGCAGGAAGGTTTCGATGTCACCTATCTTCCGGTTGAGTCTGACGGGTTGATTGATTTGGAGAAGCTTAGGGCTGCGATTAGGCCCGATACGGGGCTTGTTTCGGTGATGGCGGTGAACAATGAAATTGGAGTAGTTCAGCCGGTGGAGGAAATTGGTAGAATTTGCAAGGAGTTTAATGTGCCGTTTCACACTGATGCGGCTCAGGCGTTGGGGAAGATTCCGATTGATGTGGATAAGTGGAATGTGAGTTTGATGTCGTTGAGTGGGCATAAGGTTTATGGTCCTAAGGGAGTTGGGGCTTTGTATCTACGTCGGAGGCCAAGGATTCGGGTTGAGCCTCAGATGAACGGAGGTGGCCAAGAGAGGGGGATTCGGAGTGGTACTGTTCCCACTCCTTTGGTTGTGGGCATGGGTGCGGCGTGCGAGGTGGCTAAAAACGAGATGGAGTATGATGAGAAGAGGATTTCTAGTTTGCAACAAAGACTCCTTAATGGGATTAGAGAGAAGCTTGATGGGGTGGTGGTGAATGGGAGCTTGGAGAGGCGCTATGTGGGGAATTTAAATTTGTCTTTTGCGTATGTTGAAGGGGAGAGTTTGCTCATGGGGTTGAAGGAGGTGGCTGTGTCCAGTGGCAGTGCCTGCACTAGTGCTAGCCTGGAGCCTTCGTATGTTTTGAGGGCGTTGGGAGTGGAGGAGGACATGGCTCACACTTCTATTAGGTTTGGAATTGGGAGGTTCACTACCGAGGCTGAAATTGACAGAGCAGTGAAGCTCACTGTTCAGCAGGTTGAGAAATTGAGGGAAATGAGTCCGCTGTATGAAATGGTCAAGGAAGGGATCAACATCAAGGATATTCAATGGGCGCAGCACTGATCATTAAGCTTTCCAATTGCATTTCAGTACAGGTGATGGGGAAGGAACAGTGATTGGACTCCAAGTATAACTGTCACTGTTGCAATTGCCGGTTTTCAGAAATTTCTTATTATTTAGCAATATATTGTATCTCGAGGTTACATTGCAATTAAAAGTTTATCTGGTAGAGCTACTTATACACCATTATTTTCAATTATTGTTAGTTTAGCCTGCCACTAGTGTTTATGAAAAGGAAAACATGTATTAGTACTTTATGGACAAATTCCCATGTCGGCGTTATTATGGTTTCAGATGATCACAAGAACTTCTCCAACGCATCCTAGCTTTCCCCTCCCACAGCTTAAGGATTACCTGCCAAGTTTAGCACTATCTTTGTTCTTGGGTGGTGGATTAGGGGAGCAATCGCAGGTATCATTTTTTTTTGTTTTTTTTTTTAATGTTTTCTGTTAGTTTGTACTGTGGGCATTAAACTATCTAGTATTGAGGCAGAACCTCTTTCCTTGCCTTGGTAATGTCAATAAAGGTTGGTCCAATGGGGCTCATATCGTTTCAAGTCTTGAAATTTGAATACACATTTCAAATGCATTCACTGAAAGAATTAAAGATTCTTCTACTCAAGAGGTGCTAACATTACAAGAAGCACTCCCTAAGATAGGATGAGTTGAAGATGCACATAGTTTTCATTACTATATATGGAGTCAAATGTTCACAACTTTACCCATTCAATAGAAAATGCTTGAGACTAGAACTTGTCACTAACGAGAGGGTATTGAAATGGGAAGGGATGGGGAGGTGGTGAAAACAGGAGGGAGTTGGAGGTGTTCAAAGTATGGGTACGTAACTATAAACCTAAATCAACTCAATCCAAACATTCAAACACCATTTTTTGCAAATTGTGGAATGTTTATATAAATCCATCAAACCCTCTGACGTTTGGACGGAATATAGGGTTTTGTGTTGAACCTGCTTAATTAATGGCATATTTGAAATTTTAATTTATTATTTATATATATTTAGTGGTTTTGTAATGTGCACAGGTTGTTAATTGATGCTGTGACAATTTTTCTTTTGTTCATTTTGTATTTGGCCAGTCTTTTACTCTTTTAGTCCTTTTTATTTGTTGAGTAAATAGTGGTATATTTGGATTTTATTATAATAAGAGAAAAACTTATATTCCTAGTGCAATAATTTTAATTCCAAACTTCTTTAATGATTAAGAAATAAGAAGTTGATTTGCATTCATATTGTTGTATTGTAGGTAGGGGAAATTGTATATTCATTGAAGTTCATATTTATTCGTGAGCGAAATTTGTGTTTTGTTTTGATTCCGCTATAATGGGTTTATCTACATACGTCTATCTATTCATTCAAATATTTATGAAATATATAATTTTTAAATTTAAAAGAAATACATTTTTTATGTCAAATAATAATGAGAATTATAATTGTATAAATTTTGAAATGGTATACAAAATTACAGAGTCTTTATAATTTAAGTTCTGGACATGTATGAGAATAAGAATGGTTGAATGTGTAGATATTTATTTTTTTATGCTTAATTTAAAAAGCTAATTAATATTTATATTTGTACCTATGTTAATAATTTTTGTTAAATATTGAGATGAGTTTATATAATATCTAAAAATATACGTCTATTTGCTATTTCAATTCTAAAAATTGAATAAACCTACAGAGAAACAAAGTCTTATACGGTATAAATATTTGAAAAATAATGGAAAAACAGAATACTTGTACTACATTTCAACTATTTAAAAGTCTTGGTCGAAATGTAATTTGAAAACAATACAAAATTATCTCTTAACATTTAAAAAATGTGTAACTTTTTTAAACCCATGAATCATACCTAAACATTTTCTCTACTGAATTTTTTATTTGAATTTAATAGAAATATTAATTTAAACCCGTCCAAATTATTTTGATTAGCTTGGTTTACAAATATGATAAAAACACATCTTTAATCAACCCGTGAACAACTCTGGAGGGATTGTGATGAAATGCGAGGAATTGAACGATAAATGCTATTTGAGTACTCTATTTTTCGCAATGAAACATGAGTCCGAAGTTTCAAACGTCTAATTAAAACACAAAATGAGAAGAGGAAAATTAAAATTATTTTGGAAGATTTACATTGAAAAGAAAAGGAGAAAAAAAAGAGTCAGGAGTATATTTAGAAGATAGGATGATATTAAGTGTAACTGCCACGTGTTTTAGCAGTAGGGTTGTGATAGCTAGCTTTGAGTTCGTTATCTTCCGTAGGGCTGTATGTTGGAACTATGGTTTCGTGAATAATCTCATATCCATACTTATTTTCTTATTATTTCAATATTAATTTTAGTTAATTTTTATAAAATAATAAAAAATTATGATAAAGGAAACATAATATTATAAAATGTTAGAATGAATTATAATTTTGAAATATTTTGTTTCTTTAATATTAAATATTTTGAAATAAATTATAATTGTTTACATTTTATATTATAATACTAAATAAAATTTCATGAGAACTAAAATAATTATTTTTGTAAATGTTATGAACATAATTGATAAAATTAAAAAATATTTTTTAAAAAATATAAAAGAAAAACAAAAATTCAAATTAAAATATATTTTAAATGTTTGTTTACTTCAATCTTTTAAATTTTAATAAATCTCTTTTTTGTACACTAATAAAAGTTATAATACATCATTTGATTAAAATGATACAAAGAATAAATAATAATCATAATAAAAAATTTAAAATAAATTATAATTGTTTAGATTTTAGATTATAATACCAAATAAAATTTTATGAGAACCAACACATTTATTAAATTTACAAACATTAATGAAACCTAGTTGATAATATTCAAAAATATTTTTTTCTAAATATAAACGAAAAACAAATATTCAAATTAAAATATATTTTAAATATTTGTTTACTTCAATCTTTTAAATTCTAATGAATCTCTTTTTTATACACTAATAAAAGTTATAATACATCATTGGATCAAAATGATACAAAGAACAAATAATAATCATAATAAAAGTTTAAAATAAATTATATTTTTTTACATTTTAGATTATAATACCAAATAAAATTTTATGAGAACCAATACATTTATTAAATTTGCAAAAATTAATGAAACCTAATTGATAAAATTTAAAAATATTTTTAAGAAAATATAAAAGGAAAACAAATATTCAAATTAAAATATATTTTAAATGTTTGTTTACTTCAATCTTTTAAATTCTAATGAATCTCTGTTTTATACACTAATAAAAGTTATAATACATTACTTAATAAAAATGATATACAAAGAACAAATAATAATCATAATAATAAAATTTTAACATAGATATTATATCTTTTGAACTTCAATTATGTTGGATGGTGATAAAAAAATATTAATGACAATTACATTAAATTTTTATATTATAGTAAATAAAAGTTTTTTATACAATTATAGTTAAAAAATTACAGTATGATTGAAAATGAGTTAAAAAAATAAAAAATAAATAGATAAAATATATCGAAATAGTATTCTACATAATGAAAATAAACAAGAAATAAAAATATTAAAAAATTAACAAATGTTTACAAACAATTTGAGAGACTATTGAAATAAATCGCACAAAGGAAAACAAATGTATAATTAAGAGTATGATAAGTTGAAAAATATCCTAAAAATCTAAGAAAAATTTTCAAATATCAACATATATACTCAGTGGTTGAAAAATAACCAAACTTTTTTTAGTGAAATAAAAAAGTTATTCAAATGACAAAATTAGGAATATTTTAATAATTTAAAGGGGACGGGTAATATGGCGTGGATATGTACATCCCCATACCCAACCCCATACCCAATTGAAAAAGTCGGAGATTCCCCATACCCATACCCATACCTAGTCAATGTGGGAATTTCCCGTCAAAACGGAGACGGATTCGAACAATACCCACGAGGACGAGTTTATTTGCCATCTCTGACTATGGTTTCATTTCACCTAGATCTACATATGCTGCTTCTTTCTGTACCTCTCTATTTTTTCTTTTTGCACCTTTTTTTTATTGTCCAATTTGAAAGATATTTTTGAATTCAAAAATATTTTCTAAAATATACAATTTATACAATTTTAAATGTATTAAAAAATATTTTTTTAAATATGGATTTTGAAATATATTTTCAATTCAAAAATATCCTCTGAATTACATTATCCAAAATATATTTAAAAAATTGTATTTGAAAATATCCCACCGTTTGAAAATAGAATTTTAAATGTGTTTGAATGCTAGATTGTGTGCATAAAATCGAAACATATTGTATTACTTTTGTCATTCCAAAAATACCTTGCAAAGATAGTTCTAAAAAGTAACTTTTGAGATAGTTTCCAATTAGGATACTTTCGTAAAGTATGTTTCGGAATTGTTGTAATAAATAAAATTTATTCATTTTTAAAAAAAGAAAAAAAAAGAGAGAAAGGAGCTTTGGGATGAGTGAATTGTTTCTCAATGCTGATAAAGTGGGGACCGTTGTTGTTCATCCCCAATTACGAAAGAAAAAACTATAAGAAGGGGTGATAAAGGGTAAACGTTAAAACTATAATAGGAGAATGTATAAATGGAGCTATTTGAAAAAAAGAAAAAGGACATTAAGGTTAATGAGATAATTTGACATTCAAAAGAAGGAAAGGGGATGTAAATAGCAATTCCCTATGTGTTCCATTGTAAGTGGCCTATTTAATAACGAAGGAGGGGTATTGGAAGAAATATAAATGAAGAAAAAACTCTCCTTTTCTTATTCCTGCACCTCCCTTTATTGCATTCTGCACCCCATAAAATTTTATTCCCTTTTTAACCCTACACCAGGTGCAGCAAGAGATTCCCGTCTCCTTTTTTCTACAGCTTGGTTTGAGGCCCAATTCTTTCTCAGCGAACCAAGATTTATGTTGGGCCTTTCAAAGGTGAGCACATGATGTTTAGTTACGAGGTACACGAAAATTTAGGTCGGTATTTTTGTCTTAACGTGTCATGAGTGTGGTTAAAGTAAACGGTAAGAATTGAGTGTGGTTAAAGTAGCTTGTAAGGTGGCGAAACCAAAACAAAAGAGCCAAGTCATGTCATCCTTGAAAATGCATTTAGGTTAATGCCAAAAACGATGTGTGATAAGTGGCATTTTTGGGTGAATATATCCTGACAAAGGCGTTATAGAATAGAATAATAATAATAATAATAAATAACAATAAGAATCAGAATGAGAATGTGAGTGCTTTATCACTTACCACAGCTGCTGCTCCATCAGCATCAGATGGGAACTAAAGTATGACTGGTGTATGTATGCAGTACATTTTATTTGTCCACGCCACAGGGATGGGCCATCTTCAAAACCGTGTTGCTGATATTTACAGCACAAAAAACTTGAGAGAAAAAGGCTTCTATATATCATGTCATCTATGTAATATATGGGGGAATCGGAATCACTATTCCTTTTCTCATCGTGGTCCCCAACCCAACCTTTTCACTTGTCTCTGTCTTGACCTTTGCTTTGCACCAACATTCCCTTTCATTTTTCCTGCTTTTTTATACATACCATAACCACCATATCTTCATGGATTTCCTTGCTTAATTCCCTTTCCTTCATCTGCATTATTCACCTTCAAAAAATTATGCTTTTTCAATTCACGTCTCCAACTAAACAAATAACACAAAACCTTCTGTTCTTTCTATAGTCATATTTTCCTCCGCTCAGCTTTTTGTAATCAAAAACTAGTTTGCAATAATTTCTCTTGTTGTTAAGGAAACATTTCTCTGCATGCAATAAATGTAATGATTAATCAGAGTTCTGATATTTAATATGCTACAATTGGGTAGAATGATTAAATTTGCACTCATCTTCTGAACGAGAAATGCTACACGTGATGGCTACAAATATTCGGGAAACTAAATGAAAGTTAAAGCATTTGGCTTACTATCAGTACCAAAGAAATAATGGTACTAATAAAATCAATTTCCGTTATTAAATTTAGTTTCTTTGTGTCTCAGACTCGGACCCATTTATGGTTATACCTCGCATAACTTTTGGAAAGTTGCATAACCATTTAAATTAAGAGGTCAATGCATGTTCTTCGTTTTCGACAAGTTATGCTCACAGAATAGAAAATAGAAGTAATAATTATACGCATTGGGTTTAAATTTACTTCACGACAAATGGGTTTTCGAAGGGTACTACTGTTGCACCTTATTTTTATGCAAACGCAGTCGCGCAAATCCATCAATCATCTATTCAATCCACAGTGTGGAAGCCATTATTGTAGTGTCTGGATATTCGTAAAATAAGACGAATTGTCCAAACAACAAATGTACCAGTATTGCTGTTCAAGACAATGCAAGTTATACGCAGTTTGGTTCGAATTTTGTTAAAACTTCAGTTTATATTTGCATAGGCAAAGAAAATGATTTTACTAGTGCCATGAAAAAAACTAGTACATAGAAAGAGTATTTTTTAGACATCTACGAAAAGGACTCAAAATAACTAGGAAATAGAAAGAAGTTTATATAATACTCCACAGAGTTTGCTTTACTGAAAACAGCATCTGATCTGGTGCCTTCTAACTATTGATGCACCAATCAACATGTTCGAGATGGGAAGGGTGTTACATCATGTGACTTCTTATTGTGTTGTCATTTTGAACAGAAATCACAGTATGGGATTTCATTCCAACTAACCATCTCCCTCTGTTCATGTACTCAGCAGTTTACCACCAATTAATGGAAAAACTATGCCAATTTCTTAGGATACTAGGAAAATTTTAGCCCTGCATACCATTCTCTGCTTGCTTTCGGTGGCTAGTTATCAGTGCCAATTATCGTTTGACCACACAATATATATTGATTCTCGAATACTACAATTCACTGTAGAGTCAAACAGTGGCAATGCATTCATAATATATCTTCATTTTCTACAAGCATGAGTGATAACCAAAGTGCGACTTTGAACATGTTACATCACTACTTATTTTAGAACTTAGATATTCAGCAAAATTTTAGTTTTCTAACTGGTATGATTAGATGATAGGCTAACTAGAATTGCAGTATGTCTTAATTTTAGTTCTATTTATTGTCTTGTTTGTCTTTTGTTCATTTAAGTAAACAAAATCATATATCAGAAGCTGCTTGATATCATTTCTAAATTTTTGCTCTAGAAAAATTGCAGAATAGATTGATCACTCCAATTCAGTGGTGTGTGGGTCACAGTATTATGAGAAATCTAGTTTACAGCAACCTAATACTCGCTCAGGACAAGCAGTGAACAATTAATGTCTGTTCACGTTTTGGAATAATATTACAAGAAAAAGGAAATCAAGAGTACAATCAGAGGTTAGGTTGTCAATTTTTCTTTTTGTTGCTTTCTCATATTGCATGTAGCAGAGTTTGGCTCCGTCTAGAGAGTGCTACAGGATTGCTCAATAGAAAGAACACAAAAAGTAAAGCACAGTTCATGGTGCTGTTTTTTAAAAACTTAGAAAAGATTGATTGTATTCTTTGACCTCATGTTAGTGCAGGAATCTCAAGGGAAAACAAAAAGGAATTTCATTTTAACTTGTTATCAAATTTTCTGTAATATATCTATAAATCACTTGCATGTCAGTTATATTAGTTAGGAAAGTTGTTCCTTCCATTAATTTTACAAGCTTCACTATTGTACTGTCGTAAAATCACTCATATTATTTGGGAATTGGAAAATGATATAAACGCAACACTTTAGCAATTATTAGTTAAACAAGAAATTCTACAAGCTGCTTTTACTATTGGTTACAAAGTCGAAGTAATCACTTATCAAGAAAAATAAACATGAAATCCTCCAAGAGCATAAAAGAGAGACAGAATGCATAAACACTACCACAACTTGTCACTCAGCATCAAGATTCCTGTCAATCTTGCCTTAAAATTTGCTAAATGTATTGTCAATGAAGCTTTTATCCTGCACGTAGACTCATCAATATATTGAAAGTAAGCAAGCCTCCAACTTCTCTGCAACAACAAGCTTCCAATCACAGCCCAAAATCCAATAAAATAACCAAGTGCAATGACAAAGTAAAACAATAATTTCTCCACCTTATCCTCTTTGTCATCTTTTTCTTCATCGTCATTGCCACTTTGCAAATTATCATCTGAACACTTATGTGGCAGTGGAGGTCCACACAGAAATGTGTTGCCAGCATAAATAAAAGAATCATCAAAGGTTGATAATTGAGTTCCTTTGGGAATTGGTCCTGAAAGGTTGTTGTAGGACAAATTTAAATGGCTTAAAAAACTTAAACTAGTTATGCTTTCTGAAATTGCACCAGAAAGTTGGTCATGAGAGAGGTCAAGAGATTCTAGTGATTTCATGTCCCCTATCCTTTTGGGGATTTGTCCTGACAAACGATTGTATGACAGATTTAGGCCAAGCAATGCACCAAGTGATGTTATTTCTTCTGGAATAGTTCCAATCAAATTGTTATTTGACAAGTCCAAGTTTACCACAAGTTTTAGATTTCTGGTATACTCAAGTTCTCTTCCTTTCATTACCACTCTAACATCTTGTTCATACCATTCAACAGATCTAGTAGGTTGGTTCACAGAAATACTCTTTTTTGAGACCATACCTGTGAGATTTCCTATGCAATGAGGGATTGGACCCATCAAGTTGTTGTTTGAAAGGTCCAAAATTTGCAGTGCAGAGAGTTGGCACAATTGTAAAGGAATTGTTCCATTCAACCTGTTTTGCCGTAGCCTTAGAATCTGCATCGAGGAAAAG
>Ga0099823_1007951_pt1 | contig 10786 bp, 6 predicted proteins | sample CowpearedBW_FD_76831 | JGI IMG/M metagenome (GOLD analysis project Ga0099823, IMG submission 76831) | Root nodule microbial communities of legume samples collected from California, USA - Cow pea red BW | ecosystem: Host-associated > Plants > Roots > Nodule | place: USA: California | collected... | reverse complement strand
TTTTTTTTTTTTTTTTAACTTTATACTAATTTAGTCTTTCATCTATAGAAATGCGTATATTTAATCATTTTTATCAAATTTTGTTAAATTTATTTAATATTTTAAGCGTACTTTATAATAATATTTGAGTGAACATTAAAGCGAAGATGTGTCAAACGGTATAAACAATTCAAATACTATCATGAAATGCACTTGAAACGTCAGATAAACTTAATAAAATTTAGTTTAAAATAACTAAATTCACGGATTTTTAAAAATGAAAGATTAAATTGATCAAAAATTTTGAAAAGAGATTAATTCTAAATTTTACTGAAATTTGAAGAACCAAAAACATATTTAACCCCTTAACGTAATACTAATTATTTTTAGACAATCACTTTCTTTTGTAGGGACTTTTCTAATATTTGGACAAGTTATAAGAGTACTATTTTTAACGTAATATTGTTTTTTGTTGAAATTATGAAATAAGTGATAAGTCCTATGTTTTTTATTATTTTAAAAAATTTGAAATAATATAAACAGTAAAAGTATTTTGCACGGAGTAAGTGAGGGGACGCCGTTCACCGACATTTAACGGCGATAATAACTTTATTTGACCAATTTGCCCATCAATCATTACAAAATGACAAACCTCTGTGATTGCTTCTATGTCCCAAAAAATATGGTCCATGCATGTACTCCTCCACTTGCAAAGATAATATATTTGAATTCTCCTTTACTAGTTTTTAATTCAATTTTTATCTTAATTTTTTTTAGGAGTGTTAAAATGAATTTAAATTTGTCATATAAACTGTTTTATTTAAATTGAGTTAAAAAATTAATGCTTTTAAATATGGACCAATTAAATCGATTTACTTAATTTATAAATAAGTTTGAGTTTGGAGAAAGATAAATTCATTCATAATTTATCACAAATAATTCTTTTGTCATTTTTTAATATTTTTATTTTGATTATTTATAATTTTTAATAATATAGGTTGTGTTTTGATTTGTTTTTAATTAGAATGTTGTTCTTTTAATATCTTGATGCTTAGTTTATTCGTTTATTAAATTATATAAGCTAGTATTTAACTTTTAAAAGATTAATTAAATTTAATGAATTAAAGAAATAATTGAGCACACAATTTTATTGTATACAAATTAAATTGTATGATTAATGATTTTTTTAATTAATTAAATTTAATTACACTTTTCAAAAGTACAACACTAGTTACCTTCTCATTATATTATATATTAATTGATAATATTTAATTCATAATTTAATATTAGTTGCTCAATTACTAACTATTATTTAATACATAATCTGAAATTATTAATTATGTACAAATTAAATTATATAATTAATTAAGTTTAATTATATTTTTTAAAAGTTAAACATTAATTACCTTTCTAATGTATCATATATTAATTAATATAATTTGATTCATTATTTAATATTAGTGGTTGAATTATTAATTATTATAATAAATCAATATAAAAATATTCATTATTAAGCTCATTATGCTTCAACATAATCATTATTTATTATATTTATCATTTAATTATTATTTTATATTATCTTAAATAGAATATTTAATTATTTTGTTATACTACTGTTTACACCATTTAAATGGTTTTATTAATCGATTAATTGAATTCTTATTTTTTTAATTGTTACTATTACAAAATTATAAATAAAAATGAAATTTAAAACGTTAATTATCAACTAAAAATGAAATTACAAATAAATTTCCTACAAATATTTCTTTTTTCAAATCATTCAACTGTGATAGTCATATTTTAATCCTCTTTCCTTTTACAAACTTTTTTCATAATAACACTTCTATAGTATGAAAAATAACATTAATATAACACTTTCTATTGAAATCATTGTACATTAGGAAAGGAATTTAATTTAATTTCATATACAATTATAATGTTTTAAAAACGATTATAAACCTAGACTAAAATATTTGAAATTATTTAAATGAAATAAATTATATTTAGATTTATTTAAAGAATTTCCTGCGTTGCACACGGATTTATAGACCCAGTTGTTTTATATGCAACATCATATTGTTAAAATACGTATGCAATTAAGTATAAAAAAAGTTTAGGACAATATCTTATTAGTTTTACTGATTTTTTTTTAAAATTTAATTATTTTTTTTAAAATAAAATAATTATTAATAACAAAAAAACTATTCAGAAAATAAATAAAAATTCTATTATAAAAAACTATATGTACTTTTATTAATAATAATAATAATAATTATTATTATTATTATTAAAAATAAACACACTTATTTCACAATGCATACATTTGCTGTAAGACCCACTTTTCTTTTTGTGCCTTCTCTTTAAAGGGTTGCCCCCCATCTTGTGGGTCTAAGGGCAGGCCCAAAGGGGAGGATCATACCTAATATGCCCCAAACCCTAATTTTGTGCTCTTTTCGTAAAACAGAACCCTTGTGCCTCCTTGAGTAGCCACACTCTCTGTTAGGGTTTGCCTTCTCGCCGCTTCCAAGTCCGCTCAAGCTGTTCCTACTCCACGTAAGTCATCCTACATCTCGTGCCGCTCATTTCTTGGTGTCTTTTCGTGTTTTACCCAACTAAGCCTCTGTGATGATCTTACCTTGTGTTATTTCCGTGTTTTTCCAGCTCCAAGAGTACTCCTCGTTCTGTTGAGTCTGTGTCTACCATCGAGGTCCCGTATTAACCCTTTCCAGGTAAGGGAAGCTAGACCTTACCATATTTTTCGGTAGAATCTGCTTGTTTGATGAGTGTGCGATGATTGAACGACCTGTGTGTGAATTTAATTGATTGAAAATGCCTGTTGAACTGTGTGGGTGAGTGTGGGTGACTGTCACTCGTATGAACAGTGGCGGGCGCTGGTTTTCTCGCTCAAGCGAGCATGCCTCGCCTAGGCGAGGCTGACAGAGGCTCGCCCAAGTTTTCCTACACGAACGGTCGCCCTGGGGACCTGGCTTCATTTTTGAGCGAGGTACAATCTCGCTTAGGCGATAAGGGGCTCGCCTGAGCGAGACCCCGCAGAGGTCACTGTTCCCCAGTCGCGCCCTCGCCTAGGCGAGATTGGACTCGCCTGAGCGAGCCTTGCTTGCTTGAGCGAGGCAGCGGGTAGATTTGGATGTTATTGTTGGGTGGTTCACTGATGTGTGACTTGTTTGTCTGACCAAAATGCTTTACTAGAAGGGTGGCGCGATGATGACATGATTAATATATGATGTTTGAGTTGGAAATGGCATGTTATTTTATTGGGTATGAATTGGAAAGCATGAGTTGTATGATTGGTTATTTATGCATGATGTTAGTATTTGTGAGAACTTTCTAATTGGTTGGCGAAACATGAACTAAGTGTGGTAGGGCGTAATCCCATGACTCTTGTAGTGAGAGATCTTGGTGGCGCCTCATCTGTCGGACGTAATTCCATGGACTCTCTTAATGGGAGCTCCTGGTGGTGCCTCGACGAAAGGACGTAATTCCACAGGGGGTCGTGGTGGTGCCTCAGGGCCATGGCGTAATTCCACGAAGGCCACGTGGTGGTGCCTCCTGTAAGGGTATAATTCCGTGAAGGCCTCGCGATGACGCCTCATTGCTAGGACGTAATTCCACTGCCACGTGGTGGTGCCTCAGTCACGTATCCGGATAGTCAAGTCTTGGAGTCTTATATATTTTTGATAGCTCTGGTGTGATGCTTGTTATTTATGCTTGGCTTTGAAGTTACCTGTGAACTGTTATAATATGAGATTTCTTTACTCTAGCTTACCCTGTTGCTTGCTTGTGTGTTGTGTGTGATCTTCTCTATTGCGATGATCATCAACCTTGTTGATGTGAGTAGAGGTGAGAACCCCTGACAGTGGTAATGATGGTAGGAATGCTGCAGCTTGATGGATTGGGTGGGTGTTGGGCCATTGTGGGGCCCAACGATGAAGGATTTCATTAGTCATGCTTTTCGCTTCTGAACAAGACCTAGTTTAATTACTTGTTTTCTTTTAGTGTATTCTGTTTGGGCCGTGTGGAGCCCTTTCCTTGTAATCTGGGTATGTCTGGCGTATGGAATACTCTTATACCCTAAACTTCGTACTCTCTGAATATTTATGTATGTGATGTGTTATTTAATTTGAGGTTATCCAGTTTTTTCAAATCGTCATTACTTTCATTAGTGAAGAGATAATGTTTATCTCTTTAGCTTCTCTTCCTTTTTTTTCCTTTTTCTTTTCTTTTTTTTCTTCTTCTTATCTTCTTATCTCTTTAGATTTTTTTTAATACACACCCCTATTTAATAATATTTTAATTAATATATTTTTACCTAATTTTTTTAATATATATATATATATACATATTTTATTAGTTTTGTTTTCTTCTTATTGTTATTTTCAATAAGTAAAAACTACACCATGATAAAATATATTTTTAATGTTTAAACTATATCATAATAAAATACGAATCATTAGTAAAAATAGAAGATTTTCTAAGTGTTTTATTTAAAAAAAATAATACAGTTTATTAAAAGTAAGGATGTTACATTTCTCCCCTCCTTTTAAGAATTTTATCCTCGAAATTCACGTGGTTGTAAAAAGATGGGGATACATCTCTCTCATATTACTTTCTAATTCCCAAGTTGCATCACCGTCATCTTCCTCACCACACAATACCTTTACCAAAGGTATGTTCTATCCTTGAAGTTGTTTAATCTGCCGATCTCCAATCCTTATAGGAAATACATCATAAGTGAGGTTTTCCCGTATTTGTAATACATCAGGTTCTATCACATGAAGAGGGTTATGAATATATTTCGAAGTTGACACACATGAAAAACCTTATGAAGTTTCGAAAGGTTTAGAGGTAAAGCAATTTGGTATGCGACAGAACTAATTCTTTTAAGGATTTGATAAGGACCAATGAATTTGGGTGTAAGTTTTCTAGATTTGAGAGCTCTACCAACCCTAGTTGCAGGTGTAACTTTCAAGAAAACAAGATCTTCTTCTTCAAACTCAAGGGGTTTCCTTCGTTTGTCATAGTAACTTTTCTGCCTATCTTGAGAAGTTTTCATCTTTTCCCTGATCATTTTAATTTTCTCAGTTGCTTATTGAATTATTTTAGGACCCAAAACTAAGGAATTTCCATTCTCATACCAACATAAAGGGATTTTACATCTTCTCCCATATAGAGCCTCATTTGGAGCCCTTCCTATGCTTGAGTGGAAACTATTGTTATAAGTGAACTCTATAAGTGGTAGAAATTGATCCCAACTTTCAGTTTGTTCTAAAACACAAGCTCTCAACAAGTCTTATAATGATTGAATAGTCCTTTCTAATTGTTCGTCAGTTTGAGGGTGATAAGCTGAACTGAGCTTAATTTTTTTTCCCAAGGCTTTTTTTAAGCTATCCCAAAATCTAAAGGTGAAACAAGGGTCTTTATCAGAAATTATACTAAAAGGTACTCCATGTAGCTTGATAATTTTTTTTTTGTACAAATGAGCCAACTTTTCTAAAGAAAATCCACTATTAATAGGTAGAAAGTGAGCAGATTTTGTTAATCTATCTACAATGACCCAAATTGCATCATGACCAGACATAGTCTTTGGTAAACCTGTCACAAAATCTATGGATATGCTTTCTCATTTCCATTCTAGAACATCTAAGGATTGTAGTTCCCCATAAGGCTTTCTATGTTCAACTTGTGTTTTCTGACACACTAGACAACGTGCAACGAACTCCACAACTGCTTTCTTCATCCCAAACCACCAAAAAAATTTCTTTAAGTCTTGATACATCTTTGTAGCACCCGGATGAATACTTAAGCTACTCTTATGAGCTTCCTCCATTATTAGCTTTCTCAACTCATCTTTTGCAGGTATGCAACTTCTATCTCTAAACTTGATGATTCCCTTTGAATTCTTGTGGGATTTAGATTCCTTTCCTTCAACTTTTGCTATCAACTTTTCTTGCAAAAATTTATCTCTTTGTTGAGCTCTCTTTATTTCTTCTAAAAATTCACTTGATATTTTTAACATTCCTAAGCATATGCTATTGGGTCTAAGTTTTACGACTAAGTTCAAGTCTCTGAATGATTCTATTAGATCCGATTCCTTCATCGTCATCACGGATGCATGTACAGACTTTCGACTCAAAGCATCGGCAACAACAATTGCTTTCCCATGGTGATATTGCAGCTCAAAGTCGCAATCCTTAAGAAATTCCATCCATCTACGTTCTCATGTTTAGCACTTTTTGATCAAAAAGGTATTTCAAACTTTTATGGTCACTGAAAACTTCAAACCTTGCTCCCTACAAGTAATGTCTCCATATTTTCAACACAAACACCATTGCATTCATCGGAGTCGGCCCTGGCCAAAATTTGGCCAAATTTATCGGAGTTAGCCCGACTCAGGTTGAAGCTCGTCTTGGGGTGATTCGGGCTGATGTTCGAGATAGGTTGACCTAGCTCGAAGGTCGAGATGTATCAACTAAGACTACAGGTCAACCTTGGATGATTTGGCAGAAAGTTGAGATAGGCCAACCTAAGCTGAAAGTTTAATAATATATTTTAAATAGGGATGTCAATACGGGCCAACCTGACCCATTTTGGCCCGACCCGTTTTTAACACGTCAAAATCAGGTAGGGTCAAATCAACATGACATCTGAAAACGGGTTAGGAACTTGAACTTGTCTCGTCACTAGACGAGTTAATGTGTTGGCAGGCTGACCTGCCTGTTCACTAATTGCAACACCTTTGCGTTGTTTATGGTCACACATCAAATCTCCCGCAACGACGTCTGCAACCCGCAACGACATGTGGCTGCCAACAAATCCAAATAGAAGAAGAAGAAGAAGAAGAAATTAGTGAAACATTGCACATTTCAATGGTGTCGATATGCAATCTATAATCTATAATGAAATAGAAATTCCCAATCTGTAAAATCTCCAACAGAATCCAAATACCTAATTTACAAAATCTCCAATTCACAAAGCCCCAAATTGCAAAATCCCTAATTCTTAATATGCCAAATTGATATTAGAAAACAAATGGAAGAAAAGCTTATGGCAGAACGAGGAAACAAAATGGAAGAAGAGACTATAGCAGAATGACGAAAGCGAAATACAACAAATTTTCCGATTGTGATCTCCGATGAGCAAAGTGAACCTATGGGTGTGATCTTCATCGCGGGTGTCGTTACCGATGAGTTTTAGGATCGAGCGTGTACCATTAGACCAAAAGTTATAGCCATTCGTCAAAGTGCAACTCTTTTTACTTAAGAGTGTAACAACCCAAGTGCCACGGTTCGATTGTGATCAGGCCCACTTGGCCTTTGTCACGGGACAATTGATGCCACCTGCAACAATGAGGAGAGTTAGTGGAGTTGTTACTGATGGAGGGAAGAATTTGTCTTGCATTTCGTTCTCTTTATGCATGGTGTGGGTGTGGGTTTTATGTTGTTCTAGTAGTAGAAAAAGAAGAAGAAGAGCAACATAAGTTGCATGAGTTGTTTGTTTGGGTTGTTATGGCCGAAGAAGAAGATGAACAAAAGTGGGAATTTGTGTTTTGGTTGAAGAAGAAGAAGAGCATAAATGAAGAGAGGAAGAGAAAGTGTCTATTAAGTGAAGAATGAAAAACACCAAACAAATGAAGGAAATGAGTTGGCGGTTTCCGGCGGATTGACCTGCCTTGCAGCTCAATGGGTTGACGGGCCAAGCGTGACAAATTCAACGGGTTTGTAGGTTAAGAGATGTAACTCGACCCATTTTTTCTTTAGCGAGCCAATGGGTCAACCCAACAGGCTAAACCCATTTTGACATCTTAATTTTAAACACATAATATATTTTTCTTGTATAAAAATAAAACATATGACCGGTCTAGACTCACATAGCTTTTGTGAATTTTTTTAATAGAAGACTTTGCATTGTAGATTTTTTTACTCATGTCCACGTGGCAAGACAAAACCTTGTAGACTAGGTCAAGTTAACAATTTACCTATAATAACAATAAAATATTAAGGAAATGACAATAAATAATCTTACTCATATAGAAAAAAGAAAATGTATACAACAACGGAGTCTCACTTCCATTGTTGGGTGTGCAAAAGTGAATGGCCTCCACAGACATGAAACATATTATTATAATGCACAAAATAATTAAGACTATGCTTTGCTATTGTCAAATAACATATATTGTGTTATGGTATTACCAAACAATTTACCTGCTTCCACCTTCTAATATTTTAAGTTAAATATTACTACGATGTCTTTATACTATGGTGACCTAAGCACTATAACAAAATACATATTTAATATAAATGAAAAGATGGTTTTAATAAGTACAAATTCATGTTAAATGACCTTCTATGTTAATCAATTTACAAATATTTAAAATTATGAATGTTAAGTTATTAATGTATATTTTTGAAAGTTGACTCTAAATAATATTAGCTAATTAACCTAACATAAAACTTTCTCATTGCTTTTTTTATTAAATTAATTTTTAATTAAAGTAATTTAGTATTGATTAAGTTCATAATAATGCATTTTTATTTTAAAATTGATTTAATTTATCGTCTTAGCCCATGCAAAATGAAATATATTTTTAATGAAAATTTAATTTATATCAATGTGATCGACAATAATTATACTATTTTCAAAAAGAAATTTATTGTACAATTCTTTCATCTTCAATAAAAAATTGTAATTGAAGAAGAGACGACTTTGAGTAAAAGAGAAGTGTAACACCCCATTTAATTAATAACCCTAATTAAAGGAGGCGTCACACAAAATAATATAATAGCACGGTCCTGGAGTATAAACCTCACTCCACATAGTTGTTCAAAAGAAAACAGAAGAGAAACTAGGCACACCACGATGCCAAAAACAAAATATAAAAACGTAGCGACAATATTCCAAAAATAAAGCCCAAAGGCCAGGCAATACATGGGGCCATAGTCCTAAAAGAAGAGCCCAAAAGCGGAAGCCATTCCAGAGGCTGAGCAGCGGAACCACCATCTCCCTGTTGACCACGAGTATTTCTCGCATCTGCTCACATCAATAAATTGATGATCATCGCAAAGAGAGAAAAACCACACCATAGAACACACACCAAACAAAAGGGTAAGCTAGAGCGAAAAAGGATTTATCATATAATTGTATACAGTTTCACAGTCAAATATACATACATCATCCAATCATGTTATGACCTTCCAATCAATACACTAAGACTCAGGCACGACTCATCTGGATACATATAATTAGTTGGATTCAGCGGATGCTTGCACTTGTGGTGGACTTCCCTGCTCTACCGAGCTAAATGTTACAATGTTTCATCCCCCATACACAAGGTTAGCCCTTAATGAGTTTCAGGCCTCCTGCTACTCTCACCACTAGAGTCAGTACGCTCTATGTGAGACTAACTGACTCTTTTAGAGTGTCAGGATGCAACCTTACCTTGAATCCTTACTAAATTATATAGATGGGGCACCACCATGAACTCCCACTAACAGGGGTCATTGAATTACGTCCCGGACAACTAAGGCACCACCATGAGGTCTCACCTAGAGGCTCATGGAATTACGCCCTAAACATACCCACAACATGTTCATCAATCCATATAATATCACTACTCATACCAATTCCATGTCACTCGAATAACCAACCATCCCATACAGGTCACATGCCAAGATCATATTAACTTATCATTCACAACCCATAAACCACTTCCTTCATACATATTCACTCATCTCATGCTTTAGCATAACGACCCAATCAAGTCATGGCTCATTACATAACAACATATCCAATCCAGTCCTATCCAGGCATACATAATCACATGATCACATATATTGAGCAAAGAACAGAAAAGAAAACAACCATGGGATAAGGAGTAGCTAACACAATACTTTCCGTCACAGTCTCGCCCAAGCTAGAGGGTTTTCGCCCAAGCAAAAAGGGATTTCCCAGTCCCTTTTCGCCTAGGCGAGAGCTCGACAGTGGTACTGTAGGGTTCCAGTGAATTCTCGCTCAGGCGAAAGCGTCTCGCCTAAGCGAGACCCTTGCTCGCTCAAAATTCACCCAGTTGCCTAGGCGACAACTTGTGATGGAACCAAGGGTGAGTTCCTGCTAAGCGAGAGTCACCCGCTTGGGCGAGATCAGCATGTTCTCGTCTGTTATCACCTGCAACTCCTTGTTCAACCAAACATACCCACACACTAAATATTTTCATATGACCAACAACATCATTCAAGCACCAACATCATTAAAGAATAAATCAATGCTTAAGAAAACGTAAACCCTAGCTTCCCTTACTTGGAAAGGAGCTAGTAATGACCTCAACATTGAACCGCGGAGCACAATAGCTCTAGAAATTGATTCGCGAGCTGGAAACAGTGAGCATAAGCGAGGTTATTACGAAATCCTAACAATGACCACGAAAACTAGACTAGAGAGGAATAATATAAGTTGATGAACACTTACGTGAGCAGAAACGAGGTTGAGCTAATCTTGGATCTGATTGAGCTCTAAACCCTAGCAGAGCTTGGAAGTGGGAAAAATGAGAGGAATCAAAGTACTATTTTGCAAGAATGGCATATGAGGGGGTTTGGCTGCCTTAGGGGCCTTGTACACCCTTTGGGCCAGTCCTAGGCTCAACTATTTTGGGGCAACCTTTAAACATAAGTGATGAAGGATTATCTTGTTCCTTTTTAAGAATATTGAATATGGTGTGAATTGATTAAGAAAGCTAAGTGAAATCCCCACTGGACATTAAGATAGCAAGCTATCTAGATGTGAAGGTTCCTTT
>Ga0099823_1007949_pt1 | contig 10787 bp, 8 predicted proteins | sample CowpearedBW_FD_76831 | JGI IMG/M metagenome (GOLD analysis project Ga0099823, IMG submission 76831) | Root nodule microbial communities of legume samples collected from California, USA - Cow pea red BW | ecosystem: Host-associated > Plants > Roots > Nodule | place: USA: California | collected... | reverse complement strand
ATGATTATAAAACTATGTAGTTGATCTTATATAATCAAGATTATTAACAACATTTTTTTTATTTATTTTCATATTATATCTTTGTTATTAGGGGATATTAAATTTCCTCTCTTTATTGTATTGATTATTTTTTCTCAACATAAATAAAGCATACGTGCAGACTCAAAATGACACATTCCAAAGCTGTGACTCAAAGTATATGTATTGATATAGTTTAGTGAAATTGTGAAATACCACTGGCTGAAATTGATTATTCCTTTCCGTTTGTGTTCTGCTTCGTTCATTCCAAAGCTGTCTGAGATGGATTGCTTACATGAAATTGAAGATGATTGCCAAGAACTTGCAACTGAATCTCAAAGTGATGAAGGGGTGGAAAATAAAGAAAGTAATGCTGAGGAAGGCCAGAAATGGTGGGACAGCGAGTCACAGAATATGTTGAGTTCGCAACAACTGGTTGAAGCTCTGACTTTGTGTGACGATATCCTCTACAGCCAGTCTCCCAGTAGAGATGGAAAACATGAAGATCATAAGGGCCAGCCTGGTCTTGGTGTTTATGCTGATCTAGGACCGGAATGTCTGAAGAAGGATATTGAAGAGTGTCAACGTCTTGTCCTTGATCCTTCAAATATAGTGAATGATAACCCTGCAGAGATTCGACTAAGTCAGCTGGTACTTTCGTGTTCCCAAATATTGCGTGAAATTGAAATAATTTTAATGTCATTCTAATGCGTTTTCTTGTTTTTGTAGGAATTTAGTTCACAGGACAGCTTTATTTCCTGGGGATACAAGGCTGTGAACTAATTTAGTTCTTCACCTCGGCTTGGGAAACACTTTTTGTAACTACATTTTGTTGTGTCCTACCTTAATTTTGGGCTAAAACTTTTCCCATTTTCGCCGAAGGGTTAAACTCAATTGTTAATCGTTGTGTGATTGGACTGTAATGAAAGACAATTAACTTTATTGCTTGATACTTTGATCAACTGGTGCTGTAATTGTACCTTGTTTTGGCTTGTTGGAGTTATTGTAAGAAATAATAACTCATGTTCCAGGATATAATGATCCAAGACTTTATGCACGCTGTTAACCATTAAATATGTTAGAAAGTATATTATTGATTGTCACAAATTCAAGACATTTGAGTTTTGCATCGTAGCTAAACATCCACCCAAGGACATGCAACTTGAATATGCTAAAAAAAGTGTTAGAAAGGTAGCCTAATCGACTCTAGAAACTTGTCACCTTCAAACTACTGTAGCAGAGTTGATGATGCTACACAAGTTATAAATGAATGCGAGGGATAATTGCATTGAACACCCTTTGAGTTAATTTTTAAAGATGTTCTGTGTGTTATGGTTCGAAATAAGAGTAGTATTAATATTTTCTGTTTAAAATTAACAGTAGTTAAAGGAAGGCTATGCTAATTTTTTAAGACAAGCAGAGTAAGTAAATAAATGTTAATAAGTCAGTAAGTTCTTACAATTCGTATAGGGTCTATAGAGCTAATAATATTGCTACTAAGAATTTTAAGTTTCTATAAACCTGTTTTAGGAACGTAGTAGTAGTGACAAAAGTTAGTGTATCAAGGACTTATTTTCACGATCAAAGAGAAAATTTGGTTAAACAGATTTCATACAAGCTGTAAGCTGTGTTTATCAACTCTCTTAATGAATTTATTTCAGAAGTCTAAAGTTGGCTAGCTCTACCTTTGACTGCACACACTCACTAAATTATGGGGCAAATTGAAATACAAAATCTCTTATTTCAGAAACTGAAGTTCTGAACAACCAGATCCTACACATTTAGTTCTGACTTCCATCACCACAAGAAAATTAACCTGCTAATTATTCCTATTTTTAACTCTACCGACTTCCAAGTATTACAATTTATCATAATAAACTAAAATAGTTTTTGGACATTTCAATTTTTCTTCATAAGCTTTTTCCAAACAATTGAGCAGTAAACAAGTTCTTTCAGTTACACAATTAATCCGAAGGCTTTTTTATGAAATAGTTAGTTAATATAAAATGAGCATGAAACATGCAACTTTTAGCTGTCTAATAAGTGAATTATTTTGGCTAGCTGAAGGGTGACAAGTTAATAAAAGAAAAATGTTTGCCTCTAACATTCTACCATCTCTACACTGTCCTGCTTTTGTTAGTGTTTTGGGATGTTATAGCATCTGTATTTCATAATGTACGTATAATGCAGTATGACTAGTCATATGCTTGCTTTATATTTGTCTTGTCTTAACTCATGCATTTGTGTATCGAAAACAGTCTTGTGTCTTTGCTTTTTTAATTTTCAGTAGCTTTAGCTTATTTTAGCTTTCATTTCACTTCAAAACACAAATAGAAAAAGTGTAAGTAAGGTCCATCCACAAGAAAACTTGGACCATTTTGGAACTGATACATCCGAATCAGAATGAATTACAACTCACACCAATCTTTCAACATGGCAACAAAATCTTGTAATCTTGCAAGGGTTTGTTCATGAACTGTCCAAAGATTCCTTGATGGACCAAAGCTTAATGCTGGCTTTGCTGTTCACTAGTCGGCACAGACAAATAGGGACATGAAAACCTCTCTGGCTGTGACAGTGACGAGGCTCACTCTTTCAACTAGATTGTATTATCCATTGTACCTTATCCAAAATTCACAACAAAGTACTCCAGACATGGTAGAGTAGTCAAAGGAATCATCACATATTTCTCCAAAGTTTTGTTGCTTAACCTTACTCTTCCTTGTTACTCTACAGTTTTCAATAAAGTTTAGCTTGGTATTTGACAACAGCATTTCTTTTGTTTTGGTTACAAAGAGGTTCATAACCTGGTGTGTGATGGAAATTACGCAATAAAGTGCTGGTAAAGTGGTACAGGTTAATCCTAGAACCATTCAATTCTCTTAGGATTTTACATAAAGTTATTGGACGAAAATATGTTATGATCATTAAACTGGGTAACTTTGAAAAGCGAATATTAGCCAGATATTTACATTTAACTTTAAGTCCTATTAAATTTGGAAATTTTGATTAGGAAATTTTGAATTGAGTTTTTAATACATCAAGTATTCAACAAATTTAATTTTCTCAATTAAATTCTGCTCTTAATTTTTTTATGTTAATTGTTAATTAAATGATGTGACAGCTAAAAGGTTGATATGATTATTATTCTATCATATCACTTTACTCAATTGTCATTTGTCATTTTATTATTTTATTATTTTAAAATTTTATTATTTATAATGTTATAATTCTATATTTTTATTATTTTAATTTAAAATTGTATAATTATAAAATTGTGATTTTATTATTTGAATAAAAATTGACAATTATAATTTTTTATTTTATAAAATTATAATAATTTTATTTTTGAGAAATTTTCATAAACTTCTACCTTGAGAACAATTTTTTGGAAGTTAGTCTTACATTTTTCCAATGTTGGATATTAAACTTCATTAAAGTAAATACTCATAACTGATAATAAGGGAAGTTAGTTTTGATGGGAATTTTTATTCTATAAAATATGAGAAAATATAATTATCATGCTTAATTTTTTTTCAAATAATATTTTCGGAAAACAACCATTTTTAAAATATATATTTAGGTTAGTCTCTAATTTAGTGATTATAAAAAAGTTGTAATAGAACAAAAACTAAAATTCTTAATGCATAACAACTAAGAAAATCTATTTAGTTAAATAAAATTATTATTTAAGAAAATTTGTATAAATTGAATGGATATAAAAAGTAATATTCATTTTATTGAAAATATTATTGGTTACATGATAAGAATTTTATAAAATTATATATACTTTCAGTTTTTATTCAATTAATAAAATCATAATTTTATAATTATAAAATTTTGACTTAAAATAATAAAATTATAAAAATATAAAATCATATCATTATAAATTTAGAAATTTATAAAATTTAAAAATCATAAATTTTAAAATTTTAAATTATAAAATTATAAAATAATAAAATCACTGATCTAACAATTCAAGAAGGTGACATGACATAACCATGTCAACCCCTTGATGACCACACAGAAAAAAAAAATTATTAACAGCAGAACTCAATTAAAATATTAAATTTATTTAATATTTAATAAATCATACAAATTTATCATCGACGACTCAATTAAAAGTTTTTAAATTTACTACTAACTTAAAACATAATTAAGTATTTCCATTTTATAAAAATATTTTATTTATTTATTTATTTAAATAAGAAGAGAAGATCATTAAAGAATATGTGAGTGAGAGTTCAATTTTGTAATTTCCATACTTTCCATCAAGTATACAGATAGTATATGTTTTAAAATTAGGTCTGGGAATAAAAGATAAAAATAATTATATACTGTATCCATTCTTTTTTGTGTTGAACTAATGGAATTGCTAAATAGCATATTGTGACTTAATAATCAATTTTATTAAATAGTGGTTTAGTTCTTCAAAATTAAATGCATAATTTAATTAGTTCTTGTTTAACATTAATGACTTAAGTTTTATCAGGTATGTCTATTTAACCAAATTAATCACTTCAATATTTTATTCGTCACTTAGATTTTTAATAAATAATTTCGTGTCACCACTTTGCTTTCTAATAGCTTGTGGTGATATTTTATTTTTTATGGACTAATTTGATAAAAAAAAAACGAAGAAAAGATCAAGATAATGATATTTTAAATATTAAAAGACCTGATTCTGACAGTTTAAGTTGTTAAAAGACCAATATACTTTGAGAGATACACTTGAGTTTATTCGTTATTATGATTTAGGTTCTTTATGATCTTTGAGATGATGGATTAAAAACTGAGTTGCCTATTTTCCATAAAATCTAAAATCACTCTAAACAATACAAGTACAAAACTATAGTAAGTTTCATCAGCATAAAAGAAGAATATTCCTGATTCCAATCACCTAAATTTACCACGAACCAAAAGTTATCATACACATACATATCATGCCCCCAATTAATGAGTTATTATTTTATTAGTATATTTAGACAAGTTTTTTCATACACAATCTTAAAAGATAAATACAAAAATTAAAATTATATATAAATTAAAATTTATAAAATTTTCTTATGTAACTTTTTTTTCACTTTTATTTTCGAAATGGATAATTAATTTTATCTTTTGAAAATAAATATTTTTACTTTTTCTCTTAAAGCTTTTATAGAGAGATTTATTATTTATAATAATCATATTTGACCTGATTAATTGTTGAGAAAAAAATTGTTGTCTTGCCAAATAGAATATCTTCACGATCGGTATTCTTATTATTGCAGGCTGAGTCATATCATATTATCATTGGCAAAAACGATAGGATGTTATGTCATTCATTTATCATTAAATTTGTTTGTGCTCACAAGTCTAACATAAATTATGCTATCCTCTCTTAATTAATTATAACTCCAATAACTCAAACTTGTTTATGGTAGGGTTGACAAATGTATCAGTCATCGTGGTATTGTTTGATTTCGTTTTTAACGTGTAATTTAGTATTAATTTGACACAATAAATAATATCTAACTTTTTAATACTTATTTATTTTCATCTCAATATTTATCTTCGTTCTTTATTAAGACAATTTATTACTTAATTTAAATATTTTATATTAACTTTAATTTTGTCTTTTGTTATGTAATTTATTTATAATTCACGTTTGATTATTTTACTGTTTTTTATATATTTATCCAACTGTTATTATATATATAATCATAATTTATTTATTGATCTTTGGTATTGGTAAAAAAAAATAGCATATTATTTTGACATTAACTAATGTCATATTTTATTTGCTCAGACTTTTATATTTTGCAAACAAATTATTTATTAATAATTGAAATAGTAAAGAGACAAATTTTCACTTCCTAAAAAAGATAAGGATGAGACATATTTCACTAATTAGATATAAAACTAGGAATAAAGCTAAATTTTATATTGGAAATGAAAAAGTGGAATAGTAGTCACTCTTGGCTAATAGATGAGTATTCTTTACTAAATAATCACCCCTAACTAAGACATGTAGATTGTAGGAGTGATGGCAAGGGATCACAAGGTTACTCACTAGAGAGGGAAGTTTTTTGTTGACGTATACAATATTTGATGTTTTCTCTTCTAGAATGCCAAATACAATATTTGATGCTTTCTCTTCTAGCCTGCCAAATGAACACAAATAGTGTTCTTTGTGAAGCATTTTGTTATCCTAAAATTTTCAACATCATTTATGTACTATACATCACACATTGTATTCTTTTGAGTTTCTTTGTATAAGCTTCGAAGAAAATAGATTTTATGAAACTATTTTTGACCATTGAACAACTTTATCCTTTTTTATGTCTTCACTTCATCTAAAGAGCTTTATATTGATGGATGCATTTAATGCACTTCATGCAAATAAATTCTCTTTTCTTCTTTACGCAACATCCTAGTAGTTGGATTTAGTTATCTTCTTCTCAGATCATGTGAACATCCTAAATTTGTTTGAATTGCAGTGTCATACAAAGTAGACAATTCTTCTAGAGTTGACAATTCCTGGTTTAAGATTTTTTTTGAAGAAAATCAACTTTAGCTCTTTATCCATGAGATCTTTTTATATGACTTGTCCTTTTGCTAAGGGATATCTTTGTCGAACGAAAGTAGTAGGAATTCCCTACAACATAGGATAATCATTTATGTGTTTTCATTAAGTATAAGATTAGCTTATTTCTACACACTTATCAACTGAGTACATTTGTGTCGTGTTAGATGGAAAATAAGACTATACAATGTTGTATCGTTTGTTAGACAAAACACTTGTATCTTACAAAATCTATTGTTGAGTTAAATCATAGTCTTTCGGACGAAACATGATCATGTTTCAATACTTAATCGCTTTTACTTAATCAAAATCATAGGGTGGTGAACTTTTTCTTTACAAATATATAAGTCCATTGGTGATTAGTCTTGAAAAACTTCAAATATTTTTCTAGATGCAATCATGAATGAAAAGATATCTTATTATATACTTAACCTTAGAATGTTGGATAGGATTTTTTGAAAGATTGGTTGCACTAGTATTGTCACAATATACAATCATATTGTTTTGGATAGTAAAGTAATCCTCTAATTTGACTTTATCCATAGAAGTAAAGAGTAGCAAGTTGTAATTAAAATGTACTCTACTTTCGTTGTGTCTAATGTGTTAAACTTCTTTAAAATCTTCTTAATATACTTTTGTTGATAGATGATAACGTCCTTTTCTCTTTACTCGATAAAAGACTAAAAGAAAATTGAGCTTGTCTATTATACGCATCTCGAACTCTCCTTACATTAACTTTGAAAATTTCATGCAACAAAAATATCAATGTAAAATGGAATAATGTTTTTTGAATAATTATTTTTATGTCAATCTTTCTCATTCATACAATTTATTACATATTATTCGAGATGAAAAATAAAGTCATCTGAGTTTATCCTAATTTTGACAATAAATTCCTACATTGATAAGGTAACGGTATAGGGATGGAGATGGGTATGTACATATTTGTCCCATCTCCATACTCATCTTTATTCTCGTCCTTGTCCTAATATCTATTGCCTTTTTAAATTACTAAAACACATATAGTTATTAGGTAACCTAAAAAACTTATCTTCATTATTCTCTCGAATCCTTTGATGGCCTTCTATTTGAGCTTGCTCTTTGCATAATTGATGAAGTGTCTTGGATTGGCGGAAGCACGAAGGTAAAAGATGAAGAGGAATGTGTATGGTTTAGTGTTTAGGTGTTTTCCTAGAGAGGGGTGAGGTTAACTCTTAAGGAAGAAAGCCTAGAGTAGTCTAGAAAGAGGAGACTGGTCTAGGGTGACTTCAAGAGGGGTAATCCTTTATTTATATGCTAATGATTGAAATTTAGGACTGTAAAAGGAGAGGAAGTAATTCAAATTTGAACTCTACAAAATTGGCTCCAAAGGAGACATGCCCCAACTATGACTTACTATGTCCCATGCTCATGCTTTTCATAATGCAACATCTGTAAAAAATGAGTTAGAGCATGCTCAACATCGTACTGACTAGTTTAGGGTTTCTCTTAGGCCATATTAACCCATTTGAAACCCTAGGTAGGTTACTTTGACCTAGACACACAATAGGCCCAATCTCTGAACCCCAAAAATACACAAGGCCCAAGTCACAAAACAAGTCCCTAAACAAAGCCCAAATATCCTACATTACTTGGCCTAAACATAAGGCCCACACAATAAACCAATTCTACTAATTTATGTTAATCTTAGCCCATGAGAATAAAAGTTTGGGCCCTCTCAGCTTAGTTGAAACTCAATCTTCATGTATGCACACCATTTCTCTTGTAGTTAGTCCATTTGTCAGGGTTTTCCATCATCCTTAGTTTCGATTCATTTGCAAAACCTTTATTTCTTTTTTTCATTGACAAATTTTCTTCCTCAACTATTGTTTGACTTATTCAATATTCACGAAGCTCACTCATATTTTAAAGGTACTTCACTTTTATTACAGTCTTAACTACACTTTTTTTGTGATTTCATTCGAATGATGTATAATATTATAGGAAACCGAACAATTTTATTAAATTAAATAGTTTTGATAATATACATTAAATTATTTTTACTCTTATAAAAAATTTATTTATTGTTTATTTTTTTAATTTTTTAATTTTTAATTTTAAGTATTCTTTTATCTTTAAATATTTTTAATTGTAAATTTCAAGTATTTTTTCTTATAAAGATAAATGTTTCCTTTCCTATAATGTTTTTGTTAAAAGATCATTTAATTAATATTTAAAACAGTAAAACACCAATAGAAATGGAAGTGGGAATATAGAGATAGTCAAACCCCCCAAAGGCTATGCTTATTACCATCCCTCCTTATCATAATAATGGATAGATAAACATAAAGTTTTATAAATCATTGTAAGAATGGTCTTCTAAATTTAGAATACCAAACAGAAACCTACCCTAAATTTTACAAATTAGAAAGATTCCTAAATAATTAAATTTGTAAGTAAAAAAAATACATAATTAAAGAGTTGAGAGAATTTTGGACCAATGCATCTAGTTATAATTAATAAATTTCTTTTTTATTAAAACTCAACTAAGATATGTTTTAAAAAACTTAAAGTTAAATAGATGAAAACAAAATGCAGTTGAAAAAGATTCTTAATTGAAAGAGATTCATGAAAAAAAATAATTTTCAATAAATTGATCTATAGTTTGCACTAAATTCATGTGACCTGAAAAAAAAAATTGAAGACAGCTCAATCCTTGACCTTATGTGCATTATACAAATCATTAGATTTTTTTTAGTGGTTATGATCCTCTCGCATGAGGAGGCAGTATGGTGTACAACAATGCACACGTGAAAGTGGGGGTGGAACCAGGTGACTCAGAGAGGCCCACATCACAGATTTGACCACAAAAGCATTGCATTTTGTTTCTTTCTTCCGTGAACAAAATTGGTGGTGTCTGCTGTTTCCAAATTTCTTAATGAGTAATAACACCGAAAACACATAAATGTTGAACCATTCTCACACTTCAAATAAAGGTTTGATACATGTGTTGTTAGGTTCAAGACATCATGCTCAATTCACATTCGTATTATTAACAAGATTGCATGACAACAATATCTGAACATCACTTATTCTATACCTTCCTAGTGCATACCAGATGAAGGTCTTGTCTTGGTTGAGCACATTTCATGTTTCCCTGTATCTAACCATCAAATTTTTTTCCTCTTAAAGAAAACAAATGTTCAAACATATCAGGGTGATATTCTTTTAATTAAGAACACTATCTAACTATTAATTATTGCTTATTTGGTTAACTTGTTAGGTTGCTACAAAACGAATTTATATAATCTCCTTAAATGAGTTGACCAACTTTATGGATTTTTTCATTCATGATAGGTATCATGACAAGGGTTTGGTGTAGGAATATTTTTAATTCATAACTGCCCTTTGATCCTATTTTAAATACTTTGCATTAAAGTTAGTGTTAGATTAATTAATTTGTTATTTTCATTTTTTAGTTTCTTACACTTAGAAACTATACTTCTAGTTCCAAAGTGTTCAATTTTATCCATTTTAATACCTGTAAGTTTTATGATTAAGATTAAAATGAATTGAAAACTTTATGGATGAAGTAAAAAAAATGAGAAGTTTTTAAAGATAAACATTATGCAGTTAGAGAAATCTAAGAGTAACTAAATTTGAAAAGTATATAAGAAACCTTTGAGCTATAGTATTTTTAGTCAATTCCATTAGAGCTAAATGGAATATTTTTTTATCTTATTAAACTACAGGGAACAGTTTTATTTTTAGAATAATTTAAGGGCTGAATGATTAGAGCAGTTACTAAAAGAGTGACCCCACACTGAACCATTCTATTATTTCATTTTGGTTTAACCTGCAAGCACTTTATGGATATGACACTTAAGGAAGAGGGAGAAAAGAAAGTGTAATCCCTATGAATGCCTAGCAGTTTTCACAGTCATCAGCAAAATCCCCCCACTTCAAATGATTAATAGATAAAATCATTGTGTCAATATTTCACATTTATCTCTAAAATTATGCACTTTTTATTTAAGTAGTCGTATTTTATCACCTGAGATCATTTTACTTCATAGCTTTTGCATCAAAAGTTAAAGGATACAAAACTCTACTTTTACTAAAAGACTTCCTCTACTCCCAATCATTCATGAGCCAAAACTCTTCTCTATTCATACCTAAGAAATTAAGCAACTAGATTAGGACTATGGACAAGTTTGTCATATAT
>Ga0099823_1007944_pt1 | contig 10793 bp, 12 predicted proteins | sample CowpearedBW_FD_76831 | JGI IMG/M metagenome (GOLD analysis project Ga0099823, IMG submission 76831) | Root nodule microbial communities of legume samples collected from California, USA - Cow pea red BW | ecosystem: Host-associated > Plants > Roots > Nodule | place: USA: California | collected... | reverse complement strand
TGATTGACTATAGTGATAAAATAAACAGACGGTTGCACTGGTTGGGGAAAGTGGAAGTGGAAAATCAACAGTGATATCATTATTGCTGAGGTTTTATGATCCAGACTCAGGTCACATCACAGTGGATGGAAAAGAAATCCAAAGCATGCAAGTAAAATGGCTAAGACAGCAGATGGGTCTGGTGAGTCAAGAGCCTGTGCTGTTTAATGACAGCATTCGAGCAAATATTGCATATGGCAAAGGCGGGGATGCAACAGAGGCAGAAGTTATAGGTGCAGCAGAACTGGCAAATGCTCACAACTTCATTAGTGGTTTGCAGGAGGTAAATTACAGTGTCCTATAAACTCACTTCTCTTAAAGACAGCATAGGATGTTATGAAGAATGTATGCATTGTGCAGGGTTATGAGACAATAGTGGGGGAAAGAGGGATTCAACTATCAGGAGGGCAGAAGCAAAGGGTGGCAATTGCACGAGCAATAGTGAAGAATCCAAAAATATTACTACTAGATGAGGCTACCAGTGCCCTTGATGCAGAGTCTGAAAAAGTGGTTCAGGATGCACTAGAGCGTGTTATGGTGAGCCGAACCACAATAGTAGTGGCTCATAGACTATCCACTATAAAGGGTGCGGATTTAATTGCAGTAATTAAAAATGGTGTGATAGCAGAGAAGGGAACACATGAAGCATTACTGAGAAAGGAAGGTGACTACGCTTCCTTAGTTGCATTGCATACAAGTGCTTCTACATGTTAGTGCCCTAACCCTTTACAGTTCCAGGCCGATTGGGTCTCAACAAAATTTTCTTGCTCTCCATGATGTATCAAGTTTACAAGTCACTCTTGTGGCTTTATTTACGTGTACTATGTTGTTTGTGTTTGAATTGTTCCTGGAGTTTTATTGGTTTTCCTAACACATCTGTATTATATTTATTATATTTATATCACTTTTTTTCCATAATAAATATCTTTCACAAATCTGAGTTTTGATGTTAAAAAAAAGTTGATATTTGTTCCTACCGATATACAGAGATATATGAATTTTTTTTTCTCCTATTTTGATTCTTATATTAGGAATTACTGTACTAATTACCCACATGGGTAGAAAACACAATTCTACAAGATTTCATTCCTAAACTATTTAATTTGGAAAGACATAACTTGTATTAACTAATATTAACTATTATTAGCAGCAAGACAACTTTAAAGTACTGAAAAATAGGTTTAAATATTGAATGAGTGTTCCCTTTCGTACCTTACAGACTCGGTTGAAAAGAAATAGTTCTAAACTTTGTAGTAGGAGAACAAAATGTTGAGTTACCTTTTTTCTCAAGTAGTTGGTAAACAAAGTTATCACACTTTTTTGTCTCAAAATATATCCCAAATTAAATTCGCAAGAGAATGCTTTGCCGGTCCACCCGGTTTAATAAAAATTATTTGTTTGTTGACGAACTTTTTACAATACATATGTAACAACATTTTAATAAATGAAAGAAATTGTTTTGATATGATTTAAAAATAGAAGAAAAAAAAGTGTAGGATGTTGAAAAATAAATTTTGTTTTCAAAATATCATATTTCATCTGAAAATACATGATCAACTTGAGGTTTATGCTTACATAATAAAATATAATATTTTTTGATAAAAATATGTTTTATTATACTATGCAGAAACTTTACATGAGTTCAAGATTATGCACGAACGTTAAAAAATAAATTTTAGGTCTAACTTAATTTTAGAAAATTTATTTATAAGGTAAATGTTGTATTTATTATATATTATAATTTTACATTATTTATAATGAATGTAAAATCTCCTACTATTAAATAGAAAGATGAAATCTTAAATTGTGTTACGCATGAATAAATTTTATAAAAATTATTTAAATAAGTTAAACGAATAAATTTTAACAATTTATATTTCGAATCTTATTACGTATTAATAGATTTTGAAAGATTGTTACCTTTTATTTATTTAGGAACGGTCTCAATCTGTAAATAGGTGTTAGTGTCGGTAGTGTTGTTGGTGCAAAGTTGGGATGATCAGAATATAGAAATGAATGAGTACTCGTGATAGGATAGTAAATGATTGGGAAGAAGAAGAAATATAAAAATAAAAAACAAAATCTAATATGAAGAAAAACATATTTAATCAATATAAAATATTATGTAATGGGGATTTCAAATTGCTGGTAAGCAATTATTAATTGTGGTTTTAAATCAACACTATTAGCCGTTAATGTGGTATTTTTCTCTTTGCCACAGATGATCTGGACGACTATTTTAGTTATTACATTTAAAGAAACTCATACAAACTATTGGCAAAAGCAATATATTTTTTTAATTAATATTTTTTCTTTTGCTAAAATCAAATACATGAATATAAATATGAGTGATAAAAAAGATATTTTACAACCAACCCCTTTTCCTTTTTATTGGTTATATAAAAATTAATGTAGATATCAATTTATTCAACAATTGGATCGTGGGGTTACCGTATTATTAGTTTAGATTTTATCTTTTTAATAATAGGTAATATATCTAAAGCAATATGGACCAACGAGGCATGTGGCTCATATTGGAATTGGAATCCAAGATATATGTACACGTGTTTAATACGTTTATTTTGAAAATAATAAGATATGATACATAATATATGTATATTGAATATTGTACACAATTTTTTAAAATATGATAAATATGTTATTTTTATTGCGTGCATTCAAATTAAAATCATAGGTATTAAAATTGTCAACATAAAAAATTATAAATTATTATCATCACAAAATTATTGTTCCTTTATAGATCAAATATTTCAATGATAAGTATCAGATACACATACATGTCAAACACAGTTACATAATCTATATTGAAGGATCAATGCATTATAGGTCTGGACAATAAAATTGAAATATTTGTTTAGAAAATAAGAAACTAAATTAAACCCTTAGATGCTGTCGTTAAAAGACGATTTTAAAATAGGTGAACTTGGTAAACAATAAGAGTATTAAACAATAATTTAACATCAAATAATTTCATTAAATTAGTTTAAAATTTATTAATTATTAGTGTTGTTATTATTATAAATTAAATATACATAATTTTTATAATTTTATTACAAATAAATTGAAAGAGATATGTGAACACTAAGAATGTTTTTTATATATAAATATAGTAGATATATAAATGACTATGTAAAGAAATGTTAGTAAAAAGATATATAATAAAAATATAGAATTATCCTTTGTACTCATATAATACAATGGTATGTTATCGTTTGAAAAACATATAAAGCATAACTTAATTTTGTGTGACCCTTTTATCTGCGGATTAGTGAGCTAACCCGGCTCACCATGGGTTCAACTCGGATGAGTCGAGTTTTAAATGAGTCGGGTTAAAAATTAATCCGTATTGAAATTTGTAAAAAAATTTCAACCCAACCCGAACTCATGATGAGTCAGGTTGACTCGCGAGTTCCAATCCATTTTGATAGCTCTAATAAATATAATAGATGTAAAAATGACAATGATCATGTAAAGAAATGTTAATAAAAAGATATATAATAAAAATATAGAATTATTTTTTTACTCACATAATACGATGTTATCGTTTGAGAAACATATCATATTCAAATCTTTTGGATTAAAAAACATAATTAAATGTACTACACCAATAACATAATTATGAAAAATATATAACATTAAGATTAATTTAACCAATTTACAACCTCATTTTAATTTAAAATCATTTTATTAAACATTGTCCAAAATATATATTGTCTTTTTCTAACGTAAACCACGTCATATATTCTGCCTTTTGGCTACCGTAAAGTAGTGTATCATATGTCTTATCAAATAATCGTTGGTTTGAAGTGGTAGTTTTGGTCGAACTATAAAATAGTATATATTATTTGGAATCTACTTTAGGTATTGGTAATGTTAAAAAAATAAATAAATTGTGATTAATTAGTTACTTAATTAAAAAGTATTATTAATATTAATTTTGACATAGTTATTTAAAAACTTTTTATACGAATGCTTACATTTAAATAATAGGCTTAACTACTTTTGTTCGTCCTCATTTTCGTAGTGTTTGTTGCGAATGGTTCTCATTTTCACCGAATATTTAAAATAATTTTCATTGTCGCAATTCGTGTTTTATTTGGTCATTTTATGTGACACCGTTTAAATCAGTAACGAAATACCTGTACAGTACACCTAACACACCCCAATACAACGTAATACAGACAGTGACACTTATACAGTGTTTCGTTACTGATTTAAACAATGTCACACAAAAAGGACTAAATAAAACACGAATTGTGAAAATGATGACTATTTTAACATTCGGTAGGAATGAGGACCATTTAAAACATTCGGTAAAAATGAGGACCATCCGCAACAAATACTACGAAAATGGGGACGAAAAAGGTATTTAAGCCTAAATAATAATATAAAATTCTATACATATTCTATCTATGTTTAGTTAACTTTTAAATATATCATAAATGGAAGTATTTTTAATTAACTTCCTATTAATGTTTTTTAACGAAACTTAATTATAAGAATTCTTTTGTAGGATTAATTAACTCTCCTTTATTCATTCAAAGTTAGTTATTGCTAATTCTTCCCAAGTTAGGTTAAGAATTCTTCTCAAAGTACCATTCGATTATGTTTACTCTTCTCTTTTTTACTTTCATTATCAAATTTTAATGAAAAAGACTTTAAAATAATAATATTAGATTTAATATTTAAATAAATTTTAAGTATCTATTATTTTAATATTTTATATATTTAATAAATTATTTTTAAAATTAAGCATCTGATAAATAATTTAAATATCGTTGGAAACCAATTTATAATATACTAGCGAACACACAGGCGCTGTCGCGCTTGTGTATTCGCATTTTTTAATTTTTAAGAAATTTAAGATCAATAATAAATGTATAATTTTTAAAATAGTTATTAATTATAAAATAAAAAAAAATAAGATATGTAAAAAGAAAATTTAAATAATGATTTAAGACAAAAGAGAGGAATAATTAAAAGAAAAATGATTAAAAGTTATTTATAAATTAATTAATTTTTAAAATAACTAAGGGTAAAACGAGTATTATGAGATGTGGACACAGAAAGAGGAATTCCTTTATTGTTATATAGGTAGATATATAAAATTAAAAAAAAAATAAGATATGTAAAAAGAAAATTTAAATAATGATTTAAGATAAAAGAGAGGAATGATTAAAAGAAAAATGATTAAAAATTATTTATAAAATAATTAATTTTTAAAATAACTAAGGGTAAAACAACTATTATGAAATGTGGACACAAAAAGAGGAATCTCCTTTATATTTATATTTATATTTATATTTATATATTTATAATATATATAGATAGATAAATAAATATTTTTACTTTACTTGTTCACTGAAATTTTTGTTTATAATATATAATATTTTTTTTGAGAAATACTAATAGATTTTTGTAATACAACTTAAGTAAATAATAAAATAAAATAATTTAATTTATTTGTACCTAAAACAAAAAATATTTATGAAGTACTTAAAGCAAAGATAGATGACATTGACACCTAAAATTTCTTTAAATCCAATTTTAGACATAATCAGTAAAGTTAATTGTTTTTTTTTGTCAGCAGTAAAGTTAATTGAAATAGCATAATTTTCTTTATTAATAAAAAAATTAAACTATATTTAAATCAAAATGAATAACCCGACAGAGACCCATTCTTATTTTCCCAAGAAATACGTCAACTCTATCTCTACTAATCTAGCCAAGATTTCTTAAATGGCTTTTAAATGCTTCAAATTCTTTCCGAGAACAACTTTTTTAAACTGTCAAGAATTCCTTTTCAAAAAGGAGGAATATGTTTTATAAACTTTGGATGACATTTGGATTCAAACAAGAAAGTAAATCCCAAATGTTTTTTTGCCAAGGAAACTGTTTTGCTACGCCAATCACTCAGTGTTAGTTGACGCATCTTTTGTTAACTTGTTGCCATTTTAAGTTGCTTATTTTTTGCCGAAGTACATTTTGTTGAAGTTGACTCATGGTTTTCTCCGAAGTAATTCTTGTGTTTGACGTGGTCTGAATTCAGAACCCCATTAAGAAAATCTCATCCTCTTATTGACTAACTCACTGCATGCACAACCACAAACCAAGAACTGAATAAAAAGTGAGATTTCACAATGAGATTATACTTTGGACAGCACAATAATCTTGTGGTGTTAACTAATTTGAACCTTTGATGCAAATTTTGCCAGTGTTTTTCGTTTACAGTGATTACTAACTAGTAGTACATGGGTGTGTAAAGTTTTCCATCAAGAAAATGTCAGAGGATATAGACTTGAATGGAGATTCTGAGAGGAAGCAAGATTCGAAGAGAAAGGCCAAAGATGAATCTGCCAAAACAATACCCTTATACAAACTTTTCTCATTTGCTGATTCTTTTGATCATTTATTGATGTTTGTGGGAACTGTGGGTGCTGTTGCCAATGGAATCTCCCCTCCCTTGATGACTTTGTTATTTGGAAATATGATCAATGCATTTGGAGGAACCAAAAACTCCAACGAAGTTGTTGATGAAGTTTCCAAGGTAATTAATTCCTCATGAATCCCTTTTGTTAGATAGTATTAATCAATATTGGCGAAATCGGTGAAGCGGTTGAGGGGTTACTAGGAATATCAGTAAGTAACTTAACATTCTCAGATTTAACACATCACATCAAATTACCGTGTCAGGTGTCTTTGGAAATTGTATACTTGGCTGTGGGAACCTGTTTTGCATCACTTTTTCGTAAGTACATCAGATTATCCGTTAGTTCTTACAATCTACCAGATTAGTTTGGCCAATCACCAGCCCTAAAGAAACCATGTTTGTTATGAACCAGAGTTAACATGTTGGATGATTACTGGGGAGAGACAAGCTGCTAGAATTAGAGGGTTATACCTTCAAACTATTTTGAGGCAAGATGTCACTTTCTTTGATAAGGAAACAAGAACAGGAGAGGTTGTCGGAAGGATGTCAGGTGATACTGTTCTTATTCAAGATGCCATGGGTGAAAAGGTATAAATTTTAATGAACCACCTTGCAAGTCTTAAACCATTACCTTGTCGTTTGAGGTAAAATTTGTTTCTTCAATGATTTTTTTCTCATTTTCATTTCAGGTAGGACAGTTCTTGCAGTTATTAGCAACTTCCGTTGGAGGTTTTGTGATAGCATTCATCAGGGGTTGGCTTCTAACTGTTGTCATGTTATCTTGTATTCCACTTATTGTTTTGTGTGGTGCCATGTTAAGCCTGGTTATTGCAAAAGCATCATCCAAGGGACAAGAAGGTTATTCCCAAGCTGCAACAGTAGTAGAGCAGACAATAGGTTCTATCCGAACTGTATGCATACTGACCAAAATAATAACTCCTGATTTTTCCTTTTGATATTGCAGAAGATATGAATGATTTCCACTTATCCAATTCAGGTTGCATCATTCACTGGGGAGAAGCAAGCAACAGATAAATATAATCGGTCCTTAATCAAAGCTTACAAGGCTGGAGTGCAAGAGGCACTAGCTTCTGGTTTTGGGTTTGGTTCTCTCTCTTTTGTTTCTACCTGCAGTTATGGTTTAGCAATATGGTTTGGTGCAAAAATGATAATAGAAAAAGGATATACAGGAGGAGAGGTGGTGACAGTAATGCTTGCTGTTTTGACTGGTTCCGCGTGAGTTTTGTGTTTTCTTCTTTCTTATTATGAGTCTAAAGTTTCTGAATTGATTCCCTCTCCCTCTACAAAAACTATCCTATCTAACTAGATTTCCAATCCCAGGTCTCTTGGACAGGCATCTCCAAGCTTGAGTGCTTTTAGTGCTGGAAAAGCTGCAGCCTTTAAGATGTTTGAAACAATTAAGAGGAAGCCAGAAATCGATGCTTATGACACAAGTGGTCGGAAGCTTGATGACATTTGTGGACATATAGAACTAAGGGAGGTTTGCTTTAGCTATCCTACAAGACCAGACGAACTGATATTCAATGGATTTTCTCTTTCAATACCAAGTGGCACTACGACAGCTTTGGTTGGAGAAAGTGGGAGTGGGAAATCCACAGTTGTTAGTTTGATAGAGAGATTTTATGATCCACAGGCAGGTGAAGTTCTCATTGACAGTATCAACCTCAAAGAATTTCAACTGAAATGGATCAGACAGAAAATAGGCCTAGTTAGCCAGGAACCAGTTCTCTTTACCTGTAGTATTAAAGAGAATATTGCCTATGGAAAGGATGATGCAACTGTTGAAGAAATCAGAGCATCAGCAGAACTAGCTAATGCTGCCAAATTTATAGATAGACTTCCTCAGGTCAACTCTTGAATCATCTTTTAAAATTTTAAATGTCAATGTTCTCTTCCTTTCTCCGGATTATCTTTATCTCCACAGTATTTTAGACTTGTGAAAAAAAGAATCTTATAGTTCTATGATGATATCAAATGCTCAATTTACGTATGTAATTTGGTATAATTATGAATGCTGAACATAGGGACTGGACACAATGGTTGGTGAGCATGGAACTCAGCTTTCTGGGGGTCAAAAGCAAAGAGTTGCAATAGCAAGAGCGATTTTGAGAGACCCAAGAATCCTACTTCTGGATGAAGCTACAAGTTCACTTGATGTTGAGTCTGAGAAAATTGTACAGGAAGCATTGGACAGAATAATGATAAACCGAACAACAGTCATTGTAGCCCACCGTTTAAGTACAATAAGGAATGCAGATAGCATTGCTGTTATTCATCAAGGAAAAATAGTTGAAAAAGGTAGACATAGAATGCAGCAATAGAAGTCTAATTTCTCCCAGACTCAATTTTCAAATGTTTATATATTTTTCCATGATCAGGTTCCCATGCCGAACTCACCAATGATCCCAGTGGAGTCTATAGCCAGCTCATTAGACTGCAGGAAATCAAAGGGTCAGAACAAAATGCTTCATATGACACAGACAAGATAGAAAGTCCAGTGCTTTCTGGTAGACAATTAAGTCAAAGATCTTCCTTACAATCTATAAGCCAAAGGTCACCAAGCAGTGGTTGCAACTCTTTCTCAGAATCACATGTTGTTCCCACAACGGTTAGCTTGGATCCTGCAGGCAGAGGATCTCAAACACTTCCTGCAACAGTTTCTTCACCACCGCAAGTGCCACTCTCTCGCCTGGCATATTTAAACAAGCCAGAGATTCCAGTCTTGTTTATAGGGACTCTAGCTGCAGTAGTAAGTGGACTATTATTACCCATTAGTGCACTATTCGTTTCCAAAATGATAAGTATTTTCTATGAGCCAGTTGATGAACTTCGTAAAGATTCAAAGCTTTGGGCATTACTATTTGTTGCAATTGGTGTGGTATCATTTATCACAGCTCCTTGTAGATTCTACTTTTTTGGTGTTGCTGGAGGTAAGTTGATCAAAAGGATTCGGAAAATGTGTTTTGAGAAAGTTGTTCACATGGAAGTTAGCTGGTTCGATGATGCTGAACATTCAAGTGGAGCAATTGGAGCAAGGCTCTCTTCTGATGCTGCTGCTGTTCGAGCTTTGGTTGGAGATGCACTTGGTTTGCTCGTTCAAAATGTTGCTACAGCTGTCGGCTGTTTGGTAATTGCTTTTCAAGCAAGCTGGCAGCTTGCTCTTATAGTGCTTGCTCTGGCACCGCTATTAGGACTAAATGGATACGTGCAATTCAAGTTCATAAAAGGATTCAGCGCAGATGCAAAGGTTTGTTTTTTACATCAACCAACTGACCGTATGTTTCAGCAATTTCTTTTTTATTTTACAGAAGTTTTCCAGCAGAGATAGAACAAGTTACTGTATAACGTAAGAGCATGGTTCAACAGTGATATGCATGTGCTTGATACGAGAATTAATGTTCTATTACCTTACAGAAACTGTACGAGGAAGCAAGTCAAGTCGCAAGTGATGCTGTAGGGAGTATAAGAACAGTTGCTTCTTTCTGTGCTGAAAAGAAGGTGATGGAATTGTACCAGAAAAAGTGTGAAGGACCAATTAAAACAGGCATAAGGCGAGGGATAATAAGTGGAATTGGTTATGGGATATCATTCTTCATGCTTTACACAGTTTATGCATTCAGTTTTTATGCCGGAGCTCGACTTGTAAAGGATGGAAAATCAACATTCTCAGATGTTTTCCGTGTAAGTTGCTTTACTCTCCTAACTCTTTCACCAGGTCAGAATTGCCACCACTTCTTGTGGTCACAGTTATGCTAACAACGAGTTAAGGTAGCATGAACACAGGTTTATCTATTTTTCTTGCATTAATTATATTGATTGGTGATTTCCAGGTCCTTTTTGCACTGAGCATGGCAGCTATGGGAATCTCTCAATCTGGCTCTTTGGTCACTGATTCTGCTAAATCAAAAAGTGCTGCAGCTTCTGTATTTGCTATTCTGGACCGAAAGTCACAAATTGACCCAAGTGATGACTCTGGATTCACATTGGAAGAAGTCAACGGAGAGATTGAATTCAACAATGTCAGTTTCAAGTATCCTACCAGACCTGATGTTCAAATATTCAAAGATCTTTGCTTGACTATTCATAGTGGCAAGGTAACTCTCCAACTGTGCATCCTGTTTGATACACTAGGTTCATTGTTCTTCTTAAACTATTGTATTGATTGACTATAGTGATAAAATAAACAGACGGTTGCACTGGTTGGGGAAAGTGGAAGTGGAAAATCAACAGTGATATCATTATTGCTGAGGTTTTATGATCCAGACTCAGGTCACATCACAGT
>Ga0099823_1007941_pt1 | contig 10795 bp, 7 predicted proteins | sample CowpearedBW_FD_76831 | JGI IMG/M metagenome (GOLD analysis project Ga0099823, IMG submission 76831) | Root nodule microbial communities of legume samples collected from California, USA - Cow pea red BW | ecosystem: Host-associated > Plants > Roots > Nodule | place: USA: California | collected... | reverse complement strand
TACTCCCTTAATTACGAGATTTGACTTTCTGAGAGTTCTTGGCTGACTTGAGCGTCAGAGTCTCTTTCGCAGGTAACCCCTCTCGGGTCCAAACCGGTCCACACCGAGATATCCATAGATGACATATAGCAGCCGGGAGGAAGCCTACTAAGGAGATTGCAGATTGGGGTAAGGTAACGCTTGTGTCTGACATATCTTATTTGTTCTCCGCAAGAGCACTATGTATTCATGTCGAGAATATTTGGGTGGATCTTGGCTCAAGCTAGCTGGATTGTTATTCTATTTAATATGAATATATTTGTATTAAGTACCCACAATTTCATTGTGATTTGCTAAAGTGGATGTGTCATAAGTTTTGATTCTTTTTCCATGAAAATTGGTATAGCTAGAGCACTCGAATATTTGTATTTTTTTTTCTAATACCATGTGTTACATCGGTTGTTCCAGAACCGATTTAAAAGACTTCAGCCACTTCGGCATCAACCTCTTATTTGAATCCTTTTTTCACCATTTGATTTATAGTTGTTTGGACTCCCCCTTTATTAGTATTGCCAATTTTTTGTTTTCCTTTAAAGCCAAACAGCCTATGTCCTCTTTCAACACTCTCAGTTTCTATATCTTCTTCATCAATGATAATCCACTTTCTCCTCTTTAATGCATCATGCTTATCTTCTGCAACTATCTTTATTATCAAATTTTTAATTTCTTCTAAAATAGAGGCACAAGGTTCAGAATCCTCCCTAGTTCCACCAAGATGATGTTTAAATCTAAATATCCCTCCACTCACAATCTTTGAGCAATAGTTACATTTAACTCTTCTACCATTTCCATTAACATCAAACTCGTGTTTCCATCCAATATTAGACCATTTTTTTGAAGCATTTTTACTTCTACTCTTAACCAATGAGGATGCACTTGGATTAGTATCCATTGAAAAAAAAACACAGCAGAACCTACAAAGGGCTTAAAAAAAATTGCAACTATTAAAGAAATAAAAAAAATTAAGTAATTAATAGTATTTATTTAGTAAATAGAGAGGTAATGATTGGAAGATGCTTTACAAGGGAGAGAACAAAGCACTACTAAGGGAAGATGCAACCACGACTGATGGCGAGATGGTGGCCGACGGCAACGACAACAATCACAAACAGGGACGCGACGATGACTACAATGACAACGAGGCAAGATAGACACGATTGAACAAAGCAAACTGCAACGGACACGAACGTGAGTGTGGTGGGAACCTTTAGACGCGACAACGAGTGCGGTGGCCAAGAGATCTAAACGCGACGACGAGAGCTTTCACATACGATAACGAGCGACAAATGCAAATGAAGAAATTGAAAACCAAAATCTCCAAATCGTGGAAAAATTATGTCAGATCTCCCTACAAACGACGTCGTTTTCGTTTCATTTTTTCACCCATTCAAACTCGTACACACATTGCAAGCTCACGATTTTGTGCGATTCAAACGAGCCCACTTTTGATTCCACCAAATTTACATAAAAAACGAGTTTGCTTTTGAGTTAACTCGGAAACCATGTCTATGATCGTAAACTCGTCCGAATTAACGAGTTAACTTGCGAGTTTGATAACCATGGTTGGGACAACAACAAGTGTTTCTGGAGATAAATTCCAACTATTGGAGTTTTCCCATATGCCAGCAGATGCACGTAGCTTAAATCTGAATTGGTCCTTTAAGCTGGCAGCATAGTGTGGTCGTATGATTCAATTGGTTTGGGCACATTGTAGTAGCAGTGAGAATTCAACCACATAGAACGAAGTCGATAAGAGTTGAACCAAGGGGAATGCCCTGGTTTATACAGTGACAGCAAGGGCTACTTGGTCCATGCAGTGTAGTGAAATTTAGTGCAGAAAAAGAGGGCAATGTGACTCTGTGGATGATCTAGTGACATGATCTCACCAATCTGAAACAAAGCTGACTATACAAAATGCAGAACTCTAGTGTAGCAATTTCTCTCAATGGCAGAACATGAGTGCTTCATGGTCCAATAGAAAAATTTGAACACGTGTGGAAGCAATTGGTTACCTTTTTTGTGGTGACATGATTCACTTCCTTTTGGCCTTTCAACTAGCAAATCTTTTGGCTCTCGGTGTGCACTTTTCCTAGAATATAACATGTTCTAATTTCAAAATGTTCTAGTATCGGTACTCTTCCCATAGTCTCAAATCTTCATCACATGGTTTAACTCATTCCTCTCCTTATAAGAACCCAGTGGATAGCAAACTTGAAGGTGTCCATAGGGTGGAACGAAGAAATGCACCTAGTGATTATTTAACTTTAATGGAAGATGCCAATGTCGTTGTGTCACGCATAGTATTTCTACACAACAAGATAAGTAAGCTTAGGAGAAAGCACACACATGATTGCAATTCAATGTCAAGGAACAGAACATGTACTTTTCAATGCGCCAAATGTGAAGGTTATGGACACGAAGTTCATCGATGTCCCAATTCGGAAGCAAGACCCATGACTCATAAAGCTCTCAAGAATTACATTATATGCTTGAAAGAGGTGGAGAGGAGTGCCATACACAAACTCGAAGTGCTAAGAAAAGTAAGACGAGTAAAAAAAGCACAAAGAGAGCGAGAAAGAGAGAAAATGAGGAGAGAGCACAAAGAGAAAAATAGAAAGAAAATGAGAGAAAAAGAGAAGAGATAGTACAAAGGATATTGCAACTATTGCAACAATTGGAGGGGTTGGAAAGAGAAAAACAAGAACGAAATCTAAGGCAAAAACGAGAGAAGAAAGCCATAGAAGAAATGAGAGAAAGGGAAGAAAAAGATTGGAAGGAGAGAGAGGAAGAACAAAAAAGAGCGAGAAAGAAATATATTAACCTATCTCTTGGTTTATTTCCCAATAAAGACTTGTACATCAGGGAGCAATGGCAAAAACAACAGGGTGAAGAAAGGATGATAACAAATGAATAAACTAACTTGGAAGAACATGATCATGTTCCTAATGATCTATTTGTTTGTCTATCTTATCAAGAAAGCACTATGGACATTCATAGGCGCTCCTTTTCTTTTGTGATATATATGGATGTTCTTCTTTCTTTTCCCAATTTCAATAGAATATTTTTGATGAAACTCTTTGATGTGTTTTTTAGGTTAGTGTTTGATCTTGGAGGACGATCTCCCAACACCTTGATAATAAGAGATTGACTTATCACAATCCAAATCTCAATTTAGATAGCATTTTTGTTTTTAGATTGTATAGTTTTGTGTACTGCAACACTTATGTTTGTATGTTTGTTTAAAGGTACTCAAGAGCTAGAATTGGAAGTCGAATTCTCTCTAAGAAGGGAAGGATGATGGTTACACGATCAATTGCAAAGACCTGAGACTAGCACAACCCAAGCTAGGGGCTTCCTTCAAGACGTCCAATTGCTGACACAGTACCCAACAAGCTTGTCGAGTCACATGTTTCTAAGAGGCCTACACGTGTTGAAGTTTTAATTTAATTAATGTCTTGTAATTAGGACTTGACTTTTTTTTAAGTGTGAGTTAATCTTGTTAGATCAGTTTACCCTCAAACTATAAATAAGGGGTTACCTTGTTTGTAAAGACAGATTTGATGAATTTCAGAGTTTCTCTACACCTTCGAGTGTGTCAAATCTCATTGTCTTATCTTGGATGCTCCATCCAAGTGGCGACTATGGTCTTATCTTGAGCGTTTAGCTCAAGTGGTGACTCCCCTATCATTCATCTTGGCGTTATCCCCCATCTCTCGTTCGCTCTATTTGATTTGTGTTTTTCGACATCACACACGATTCACATTATTCCCTTCTTCAATTTTGTGTTTTGTATATGTTGTGGGTTCACTTCGTCATCACTTTCCTGTTTGTATCCATTCATGAACCCTAGCAAGCATTTTCCCCTAATTTTGAATCTGGTCCTTCATCACTTTACACATTTGATACACTCATGTTCTCTTTTTTCTTGACATATGCTTACCTTGTCAAAATGTCAAAAACATTGGTCATATTTGCATGGCTTCTCTTACAAATGGTGCTAAGAACTTATAAAACCCTATCCTATCCTCCTGCTTGGTTGTAAGTTTTGAATATGGCTAGTCACTTATGTGGTAATCATTTTATGGACTGTTCCTTGTTCTACAACCTCTAATTTTATTTACATAGGTTATTAATAATCTAGCTAAAATGTTTGCAAAGTTTTCCAATACTGCAATTGGTGAAACTCGATTGTGTTTTGGGTGTAAAGTCGGGATTAAAAGCCAGCAACCATTCATGCACCTCACTCAAAGAACTGAACTTAAGTAAATGTGTTGTTGTCATTTATGAAAATCTCTCCTTGCTTATGAAAACAAACAAAAACCTAGAGAAGTTAGAATTAGATAGAACCTATTGTCTACAATAACACCTAAATTCATGCCCAACCTAACAAATTCAAGTTTGTAGCTTATAGCCCTTTGAATGGAATCTTGTAGCTTGATCGGTAGACAAGGTTTCTTTTTTATGGGACATTTTTTATTGGACAGTGTCAACTGTTGGAAGAACTATATGTCACAAGATACTGTGACATCCTGGTCAGATATTACTAATTTTAATAAATACAAATAGGAAATGAAAACAAAACCTCATTTAATATAATGTTTTTCTCAAAATGTGGGAAATTAAAATCCTCCTTAATCGTCATTCATAATAATTATAATTTAAACTTCAAGTGTTTACATTTCCAAAGTTGGGAAAATCAAAATCCGAGTTACAAAGTAATCAAAGTAAATAATAAAATCAAATCTACAAGCATCCCCGCTCCGGTTCTGTGCCTCACCAAAACCACCTACAACATCATTTGCTCTTGTGTAACGTATTACATGATTATCGCCAAACATAAGCAGATATGGTGAGCTAATAATTTAGAATTATACACAATTCAAATATATATATGCATACACTCATAAAAGGAACTTTATCCTTTGATTCCATAACAAATAACCACCACCATGTTATCCATGTTCTACGTCTTTAGATGATACCTTAAGATACCCTTTACTGCCTCCACCTACAAGCCACAACTTGTAGAACACGTGCGGGAAACGTGCTATAGACCACACTCCGTAACACCAGGTGAAGTTCCCAATACGAACCATAGTTCGTATTTGTCCCAAGACTACCAAACTCGTCGGCTAATACCGAAGAGGGCAATCTTCCTAGACCCAGCCGTACAAGCCACAACTCGCACACTCACACTAGCAAGACTTGCCGATCCGAGCCACAACTCAAGGAATGCTCGTATTCATCTGCCATCTCGAGCCACAAGTCAAAGAATGTCACGTGTTTGCCTTCTATCCCGAGCCATAACTTCAGGGATATCATTCTGAGCCATAACTCAAGGGATACCATTCTGAGGCACAACTCAAGGAATGTCACAACAAAGTCCATTCTTAAGATGTCACCCAAAGCCTCGTAGACCACGTGCATACAAAGAAACAAGCCATAAGTCGTGAAAAACTCTAAGTCTCATTATGCACCTGAAGCTATTATTCCAAGCACACCATACCAATACTTGACCATGGACCCAGGATATACATTCCACGAACCTGCCCACTCGTGGTCCTGCCTCTACGAACCTCCCTGCTCGTAGTCCGACTCTACGGACCTCCTCGCCCGTAGTCCAACACACATGATCCAACAACTACAAACCTCTCTGCTCACAACAACCCTCAAGTGTGAGCACAGAACATACGAACATCCCCACTCGTATCCTCACACGAGAGCATCATAATATGAACCTCCCGGTTCATATTATTACGTGTTCACTACCAGCAATGAACCTACTTGCTCATGGCACAATCAAGCATCTCTTGACCCACTATTTTTAAGGTTATCGCCTGGCGGGTCACTCCTCACTGCTAGACGCCACGCGTTCCAAGGATCCTGATTGTCCTATCAGTTGACGGCCTTCCAGATGATGTCGAGCGCTATATTAGTAGCGAAACTTTACTCGTTTTAGCACCCAAAACAGAGTAAAATCAATCCCACTCTTGTAATTATGCATATCCATAATCAAGAATATAGGCTTCCAAAAATCAACATGACTCACATGCACAATCTCAATTTAGATGGCTTTAGCATACATGTACACAAGTATCACACATTAAAACATGTATTTCACCAACCAACACACATTTTCAGGGAACCATTATAAAACAACAAACACAGCTCATGCTTCTTAAGCACAACATAAGTCAGTCCAACATATATGTTATCCCCCCCTTCTCACTTCCACAACCCTTAACATGCATATAATTCATCCCCATAAATTAGCACTTAATCTTAATTTACATAATCATGCTTATGGAAAAGGATAGAAACTAGCATCTGTAAATTTACCACATCTCCTGTCAAACAACATGCATAATTCCTTCATCTAAGACTTCTTCCACTTCAAGTTACACAAACATATTTAGTCATTTAAACCCATACATTATAATTATCTAATTTTATTCCCTTACCACATGCATAATTCCAATTAAACTCACATGAACCTTTCTCGCAACCTATTTAATTAAATCACAAAATTGATATTGCTCAACATTGGCGCCTGACGGCAAGCAGGGTGCCGCCAGGCGGTACATCAGTACCTAGGCCGTAACCCAGGTTTTCTGTACTTTCGAGGAACTTAGTGTCTCCAGAAATTGATCCAGCTGCCCAATTACACCATAATCACATCGATGCACATGTAATTTATTAAACTCACTGCACATAATATTTTTACGATTCATACAATTGCAACTCATCATGATTGAACTATGTTCGTCAAATTACAAATTAATCTCCCAAACCCTAACCAGATCCCTTCATGTTCTGCACACCCCTTTCAATCATCCAAGCATCATAAGATATAACAATGATAAATAATTATGCAACATTACACCTTCAATCATGCATAAAGAACTTTCATAGGAAACCCAAAATACCACAAACTCCATAAAATCATAGAAAACAAACAAAACGTTCGCGTTGCTTGGTGGAATCATCCTTGCGCTAGGCAGATCATCTCAAAACCCAGAAAATGGGTTCAATGCTCATGCGTCGCTGGCGGCTTTGAAGGCCTGCCAGGTGGTTTCTGGGAAATTTCCAGAAACCCAGAAATTAAGCATTAGCAGAAAGGAATCGTACATAATCATGCTATACATCATGTAGTTAAATCCAAAACATAAAATTAATGCATTCCAGCTCCCCTAACCTGGATTCCTTGCTAAAACTTGATAATCTTAGATTCTCCTCTTGATCAATAATAGTCTCCTTTGTTACCACTCCTACACCTTGCTACAATGTCTCAATGATTCAAGGGTATACAAAACATAAAGAAAAAATAAATTTGAATATAAATTTTTAATTAAATTCAAAATATAAAAACAACTATGAAGGTTAAATAGAAATTAATAGAAATAAAAGTGTTTGTAGTAATTTTTTAAACTGCTAGAATACAACATCTAATAAAAAATATAATTTTTGTAATATCACCTCAACAAAGATAAGAACAACACTAGTAGGGTATATCAAGTGAAAAATTGTGTTTTGTTCTTCAACCAATATATCGATTAAAGTTTGTTTAAAGAAATCTAAAAAAATGTTATTTGCTTAGCACAAATTCTCTTAGAAGTATGTACGAATTTTAAAAGATATCAAATAATTTTCAACACTTTTTGTTTTGAAAGGATAAAATTATTTCATATTAACTATTATGATTGGGCCTTTTTTTCACTATTTAGTTGTAATGACTTATCGATGATTACAGTCACTCAAGATTACCAGCATGTCACCATGATAAAAAAAACATGTTATTGATTACAAAATATCTAAATAGAATTTGAGTTACAAATGTCATCTAACAATCATTATTTGTGAAAATATTTGCATAGGACTAATGTAAAATTATGACCAAGATTTTGTGCTTGGATAAGAATGTGTAAACCATAACAAATTTGTTGGTGTTATAGGCCAACCATCTCACAACATTACCTACAATAGTTAATAATAAATATAACTTATATATAATGATAACATAATTTAATCTAATTAATGGTAGAGTTATGAGAATTATACCTACTCAAAATGTCTCATTGATGTGTCCAATGCAAATAATATGATGATGTCTCATATCAAATGGAGGTTGGGTTCTAAGTGGAAAAAGAGTAATAGGTTGCTTAAGGGATAAACACACAAGAACAACATTATATCAATTTGCAATAACATATCCCACTAGTGGCAGAACTTGGACAAAAAATTTAGGAGTGCCAAATTAGATTTTTTATATATAATTTTTTTTAGTTAAAAAAAAAGCTCTTCATTTCCTCTACTTAAAACAAACACATAATAGTTGAATTCAAAAAATATGACTATCATTCGCTATTATATTATGACACCAAACCATGAATACCATTTTAGAGACCTCATCAATTTAATTTGGTGGGTATTGTCAAATGTGAGGACGCTTTTCACATATCGTGTTCTAATGAATTTTTAAATTCATTATATGTAATGCTAGGAATTTTAGAGATTTGTTTTTCGTTGTCTGAATTATTGGTTCTCATGAAATTTCTCAAGTTTAGTTGTATTATTTCTCATCTTTATCACAAACCTTTCTCTTTAAAAAAAATCAATTATTTTACTCTTTATCATAATCTTTCTAATATAAATTTATCACCTCTCACCTATTTAGAAAAGGATAAAATTTATATTCATAAATCACAATTATCACATTTACATTGCAAAACATAACAAAACTCATACCACCTTAATTAAATAATCAACAATATTGCATAAATTCAAAAAATTTAAAAATTTACCATAGGCAGCGGAAAACAGAAAATCCCTAAATTTCACAATTAAGGGTTATACTAATTTGGAAAAAATTATAATTAGGATTCATACCAATTTCACAATTAAGGGTTATACCTAATTTGGGATAAACTTAATTTAGGAAACATCTTAAGAAGAATCATAAATCTAAGCTACATATATCATAATAAGATACTAACCTTAATCTGTGAGAGATCATGCGAGAATGTATATTTCAATCTCAATCAATGTGTTCTCCAACCTTTGTTTTCCAATCTATCTTTTTGTATTTATTTCTCCTCACACACTTTTGTGATAACTTACATGGTAGAAAAATCTTATAACCAGAAAAAAATAACCATAGTGTTTTATAAATCAATGTCTCCATTAAATTTTTATTTTATCTTTGGTTTATTTTTTATTATTATTTTCCATAATATAAACTTAATATAAATAATATATAAATATAATTTTAAATATAAAAAATAAATGTTTCGTCACTTAAATGTTCTGCCACTGTATCCCACATCTCGTATACTTATCAACTTATCTACAATTGTCTAGAAATAACAAAAATATAATCAAACATAATATAATATATTACAAACAAGCAAAAGATAAGTCATACAACTACAAACATATACTTACCATTAACACCCCATCAACAAGAAGTGACTTTTTCAAATATTCATACGATTCATCACCTCCAAATAAATTAACTTATTCATAACGTCACTGAGTAAGTTCTTTAAGCATGTTCATACGAATAATATCCCATGACTCTTCTCTCATACCTAATAATGACTCAACTATATATGGATGGATCCCAACATGAAATTGATCCAACAATGGGATTGATTTCCTTACTAAAGCATGTTTCTTTCACCCTTTGCTAAATTTCTAAGTAGATGATTTATCATGCTGAGAATGCAAGTCATTAACATGCTAAAGTAAAAGGAGTCACGGTTAGTTGATTTTGCAAATTTATTACTTTCTCTACAGGTAAATACATTGATGTCATATCAGGTTATGCAATTTCACAAACTTTACTCTTTATGACAACCTTACCAGCAATATCAAACTTTTTAAACCGATTCAAGATCACATCAAATACATGTTGAATAGACAAACTTTTGGATAAATCATCACATGCAATATCATAAAACCTTAATCGTGTCCATGTGATATGTAATGAAGACAGTGACATGCTTAGATATGTCAAAGTGAGTCGGAACACTTGAGTCAGTCCGACTTAACAAGATTCGAGTTGGGCCGGGTTGAAAAATAAACAAATTTGCCGATTATGAACTAAAATGGGTTCAACTCACTTAACTCACGGGTCAAACTAGTTTAAGTCGGGTTATAGTTAGCTAACTCACAACCCACCTTATTAAAAAAACTATTTTAAATTAAAATTAACCATTAAAAATCAATTTCCCTCCCTCGTTTGAAATTCAAAAACCTAATTGATATTTTTCATTTATGTTCTGCTTCGTTCTTTATCCTTTGTCTTGTCATCTCATCTTTGTTTCCACACTACACAGACAAACCTCCATCTTCCGTCGTTCATGTTCTTCGACTGTGGTTGCTCTTTTACACATCATTGGTGGTGATTCGTGCATCTGCGGTTGTGGTCCACACATCAACGGTTACACATCTGAGGTCATCATCGCGCATCAGCAATCACTAACACAAAAAAGCCTTTTAACGTCCGACATTTTCGACCTTTGACGTCTGCCCAAACACCGACGTCGTATCGGGTGACGTTAAAATAACGTCGGCAAAATAGCAGACGTTACTTGACGTCGGTCCTTTTGGGAGTCCGATGTTATCCAACGTCGGGCCAGTAATAGCAGACGTCAATTTTTGCACCAGAAAGAGGGAAAAACCTGAGCAATTTAACGTCTGTCAGAGACTGTCAGACGTTAAATAACGTCGGCCCTGCAACAGTCAGACGTTAAAT
>Ga0099823_1007937_pt1 | contig 10797 bp, 4 predicted proteins | sample CowpearedBW_FD_76831 | JGI IMG/M metagenome (GOLD analysis project Ga0099823, IMG submission 76831) | Root nodule microbial communities of legume samples collected from California, USA - Cow pea red BW | ecosystem: Host-associated > Plants > Roots > Nodule | place: USA: California | collected... | reverse complement strand
ACACACACACACACTCACACTCTCACTCTCTCTCTCTCTCTCACACACATATGTGTGTGTGTATATATATATATATATATATATATATATATATATATATATATTTGGGTATTAAAATAAACACATGTTTAATGTGATATTGAATGATAATATGCAATTAGTAAGTTTTTTCCAATTGAAACTACTAAGTTTGAAATGTTACATTTGTGTTAATAGTTTGAAATGTTGTATTTGTGCTATTAGAGCATGTCATATCCTAGATATAACTATGGAAAATATTTACCATGTGTAAATATTTATTTTGTTTAGTAAAAAAAACTTAATTAGAAATTTGAATTTGATTTTATAACCTAATTTGTTTTGTATGCTTAGAAGCGTCATGCAAGTGTCATACTTCTCCTCATCTACAATAGATATGCCTCATTTGGCTAAAGCTATCAGGATGATGGTTATAACTTACCAATAGCATTGTGTCACTATGACTCAATATTATCAAATTGTCTCATATTAATTGGAGTTTGTTAAGATGGTAGTTCAGGCAACCTAAATAGTTCATCAACCTTTTTTTAAGTCTAAATTAATTTATTTTGAGGTTTCTTTCTTTTGTAAAATAATCCAAAATGGACAAAGACATTAATAATAGTAATATGATAATTCAATCTCATCCTAATGAGTCTTCTAGTGATAACAAGAATAACATTAATAAACCATACTATAAACACCAATTTTAGAATCTCTTTAAAGTAGTAACATAGATCAAATATTCAATGTTTTAGATATGGGATATCACATTAGGCTAATTAGTGTTCCATGCCAGAAACAATTAGAAATTACTTCATCTATGATAAGCCAAGACATTTAGCTAAATATTATCCATGAAAGAAGAAACTAATTATTGTTACTTATCTTTAGAAGGCAACCAAAAGAGTATTTGCTATCAGTGGAGCAAATACCTCATAATTTGATCTTTTGGTAAAAGGTTTATGTTTTGTAATTGCTCAAGTTAAGAATATTATGTGGCTTTGGAGCCACATACCTTTTTTTTTTATCTTTTGATTGTTTGGATGTTTTACATCTTAGGAAAAATCTTCAATTTGAGTTGATAGCTTTTGCATCAACTTATAATTTAGGAATGATTTTTACAACCTTTATTAGTTGCTTAGTGTCGATTGTTTAACAAAGAATGGCCATTTCTCACTTGTGAATTTGAGGATACATATGCAAAACCTTGCTCGATTATACATCAAAGGGATTGTATGATTACACAATATACCTTCTAGTATAGTCTCAGATAAAGATCCTAAATTTATTTTTATTTATTTCCTTTACTTAGTGTCGATTGGTCTAACATTTGTATTAATAAAAATAATTTTTTAGCGCTAATTTAACCCACACAATGTTCAATGTTATTACTTTTTATTTATTGGTTATTTGTCCTTCTAGAGTGGGTTTTATCTATTGCTTTTTCTATTTTATTTTGTGTCGTGTTATAGTTGGATTGATTGACTCTAATAATATTTATTTTTTAGTCGATAGACTTAATATAAGATTATTCGTAAATTAATATTAATATTTGTATATTTAATTAAGGAGTTAGTCCACTATTATGTTGTGTTTATTTTGTGTTACAATTTTAAATTAATAATTTCACATTAACATCAAGTGGTTAATTTAGAATCATCATAAAGACTTACAATCAATAATATTAAATGTACTATACTACGCGGGCAGGACCGGTATGACTAACTATCCAATCTGAGCCGCCAACTTATAGTCCTACATAGAGGAAATCATTGATAAACTATACAAAAAGACAATACATACATAGCGGCTAAGGGTACATACCTGTAAAGGCCCCCTATTCTAAACTTAGGAAATAACAATTGTATTTACAAAATCAAGTCATAAGCCTGATGCTTGGGCCTTGGTCAGGCCCATACAAGTCCAAAAGAGGCCTAGCAAACCCAATAGAGGCCCATCCCATAAGCCAGATAATTTGTGATTAATGTTCTATAAATACAGGTGGATCCCAATAATTAAAGGTACGTAATTCATTAATTCGCTAATTTGTAATTTGACTTCTAAGAGCTCTTGCTGACTTGATCATCATAGTCTTTTCCACATGTAACCCCTAAAACGTTTAATTTGACAACATTACATGAAGACGTATCCAATAGAACCGAGAAGTATCCATCTCAGGAAATCAAGGATTGGGTAAGACATAATTTGTGGTCCCTAATATTTTGTTATTGTTTCCACAAGAACAATTGGTGCCCACCATGGGGCCCGAGTTATTATCTTATCAAAGCAATCCGAGAACATGTGAAGATGGTTTCAACATGCAGTAAAGATGGTGTTATGGAGGAGCCTGAAGCAAGGCAAAGGGACGTTGTAATAAACCAGCTAGATTTGACCGCCATCCTATAAGGGCAGGCTAGGATGCAGCAAGAGTTTGTTGATTTTAAGAAGCGCAACACTAATGAGATGGAGGCGCTAAGACAAGAGAATTCACGGCTTAAAAGGAAGATAAAAGTAGATGCCACCTAAAAGGGGAAAGAGAAAGAGGTCCAGGGGACTCCAAAACTCTTGTGTGTCATCCTACTGAAGAGGAAAGTGAATATAACCCTACTCCCCAAACCTTCACCACGACCCATCACACAACTACCCTTCCTACCTACCATACACCCACCATCCCCACCAATCATATCCCTCCTCATCATCACCCCCACAACTTTCCTAACTATCATCCGACACCCCATACCAGCACACCCACACAAACGCCGCCATCCCTTCATCGATGGCATCACTAAAACTCCTCCTCCTAGCCAATGAGAGGCCTTCACGTTGGAACGTTAAGAAGGAGACATAAACTCTGATGAGCATGTCAAGATATATTCCACTTATGTCGTCTTATACACGAATGAAGATGTTGTCATGTGCAAGGCTTTCCCTACCACCCTCAAGGGACTAGCCCTGAAATGGTTCACATCTCTACCACCATACTCCATCGATTGCTTTGAAACCTTATCCCACCTTTCCATAACCCAATTTTCCAGAAGCCACCCTCACCAAGCCACCCATTATCCCTTCTCAGCTTCATGCAAGAAAAAGATGAGACATTGAGGGCCTTCATCGATCGCTTCGGTAAAGCGACCCTTAGGATGAAAAACCTTACGCAGGAGATGATCCTTTAGTGTATGGCCCTCACACTGAAACCCGGACTGTTTGTAGATAACTTTTGCCTTTGACCACCGACCATCATGCATGAACTCAAGCTATGTGCAATAGATTATATATGAATGAAAGAAATGAAAACCTTGCAAACCAGATTTTGTACTAACTTCCATCCCAACGAAAGTAGACTCTAGGTCTAGGGAGCCTAGACCACCTCGGTATTTGAGGTATGCCCCCATAAATGCTTCATGATCGCATATTCTTAACGAAGCCCAACAAACGGACCTCATTCCCCCTTGCAAGACCCTCAACCCACCCAACACCAATATGACTAAATATTGCAAATATCATCGCAATAACAGTCACACAACGAATGTGTGTAAGGCATTGCAAGATAAGATCGAAGAATTGATACGCGTTGGTCACCTTAGGCGGTTCATCAAAGGAGAGGGGGAACACAACTCTGGACCAATAGGAAATCGCGACCCAACCCATGGTTGAAAAAACGCCCATCACCACCTAGAAAGTGAACAAAGAAATAACCCTTAAACCTACACCGACATCAACCGCGCAAACCCTTCCGAGTTACGCAACACCATAAACACCATATCTGGTGGATTCGCAGGTGGATGATCAACCTCATTTGCTAGGAATAGGCACCTCAAAAGTATCCAATCCGTTAATGTTGTCACCTGCTCACATAGATGACGGAGAATACCTCCAATAACCTTCACTAACGTTGACTTCTAGGGCGTAGACCAGGAGCAGGATGACCCGATGGTCATCACCATATAACTTGAGAACTTTGCGGTAAAAAAAGTACTGATAGATTATGGAAGCTCAGTAAACATTCTATACTGAACAAACTACCAAAAGCTACATCTCCTCGTCGAGGCTATGGCACCTTATGATGAGCCTATTTACGGATTCTTAGGCGAAATAGTGTGTATGTGTGGATACATCAATTTGCATACAATGTTCCGCGAGGGGCACCAAACCAAAACCATCGTCGTCCGCTTCCTAGTAGTTGAAGCGCACACATCCTATAACGTCCTTTTAGGTAGGCCTTCCCTAAACACACTAGGCGTGATAGTTTCCACACCCCCACTTCGCTATGAAGTTTTCATTCGCATTCGACGACATCATCACCATCCACGGTGACCAATGACTTATACACAAATGTTATATTGCAAACTTACGGTCAAAAGAGTCAGTCCTCACCATCAACAATATCAAACGATAACCCGGAGCCGACCTCACCTTAGCCGGTGAAGATCTTAATCCAAGGATAGGGTGTAACTTGCGTATCGAATCAGTAGAGGAAACCAAGACATTGGAGCTATCGCCAGAAAAAAATCTTAAACTTGGCACAGGCCTGAGCAACAACGACTAATACTGGATTGAAACAACGTTAAAAAGTAACGCAGATTTGTTCGCCTAGTCTACGACAGACCTGCCTGGCGTTGACCCCCAAATAGTCATCCACAAATTATCAATTTTTCAAGGAGACAAGATATGTCTCTCAAAAAACGAGAAAATTAAGAGAAGAAAAAAGATTGACAACTAAGGTAGAAGCAACAAAACTCCTAGAGGTCGGATTCATCGCTGAGGCCCATTACATAACTTAGTTGGCCAACGTTTTCCTAGTAAAGAAATCTAGTGGCAAGTGGCGAATGTGGGTTGATTACACTGAGCTCAATAAAGCTTTCCTGAAGGACGTATACCCTTTACCCAACATTGATAGACTAGTGGATGGAGCAACCGGAAACCAGATACTAAGCCTCCTTGACGCCTACTCTGGATATAACCAAATACTCATGGCTCCATCTGACATGATTAAAATTGCGACACGCAAAGGATTTAGTTGAAGTATTTGTGGCGCTACAAAAGCACAATCTCAGACTTAACCTAAGAAGTGCGTATTTGGTGTTGATAGTGAAAAATTCTTGGGCTTCATGCTAAAACAACATGGAATCAAAGCGAACCTTGAGAAATGTAAGGTCATAATAGAAATGCGCAACCCAACAAATGTAAAAGAGGTACAACGTTTGATAGGCCCCCTTGCAGCCATATCAAGATTCCTACCCAAGTTGGCGGACAAAACGCGACCCACCATTCATCTCCTTAAAAAATATGTGAAGTTCTCACTTCTCCAGGATACATTGAGTGTCAACCTCTCTTGATATCCTTCTCAATCTCCTCCAAAGATCGAATCTAAACTGTAGTGAATAATCAACAAAACACTCACAACAGGATTGTACAATTTAGCTCACAGGTTATAACTTCACTCATTGAAGAATATACAATATGTAAGCTCTCGACCCAATTTACTAATCACAAATGATATAACAATTTTTTAGCTCTTTTATCTTTCTCGTTAGCTTCATAGTTCTTCTCATAAGGCTATGTATAATTGTTGTATTTGATAGCCATTAAGAATTTGAATTGTAACTCTTCATCACCATCTTATTGATATGAAATAACTTGATTAATTATTTAATTTGATTTTCCAGCTTGAATGTTCAAGGTCATTCTTCAAAACATCAATTCTGAATTTGTTGATGCTCTTCAAGATTTCTTCTTTCCTTTTATAAATGAGCTCATACTTGATTTGAATTTTGCTCTTTCATTAACATTCACAATTTTCCTATTAAGAAAACTTTGTGCAATATGTCTTTGTATTTGAATTGTTAGAGCAATAATATTTCACATTCAATCAAACATTTCGTTCATCAATCATTTCCTAATATTCATTTTATTTGAATGTTTGATTCAAAAACTTTCTTCTTTCAAAATTTAATTATCGAAAGATGATTTTCTTGAGCGTTATAGCTCATATAATTAATTCTTTATTTCGAATACTTAGATCAATTCTCTTGATCAATCAAAGATTAAAGCATTCATAATAACAAAGCGCATTATAGTTTGTTCTGCTATTTAGATCATCTAACGCTTTTAGTCATCTAATACCTTGTTTCACTTAGGTCATTTAACCCTTTGTGTCACTCAAAGGCAGATGGGTTGTTTAATGACTTTGATCATCTAATGCTCAAACTTGGTGATTATGATTTTTGTATACTCGTCTAACACCTTGACTTGTCTATTACTTTGACTCGTCTACTACTAAGACTTGACCTTTGCATTTTCCAGGCTTCTTGCTTTCGCTAACATATATGATATATGAGTATTAATCAATAAGCATACACAAGCAACAAAATTGATCATGTATTTTGATCTTCAGACCATATGGATTAATTTCTCAACCTTATTATATCTGTTAGACGTTCTCTCTTGATCGTCTAACATAGTTTCACTTCTAACTAGAGACTTATTCATCTGGTAAAGTGATTGTTTTGTTATCATGAAACTAACGGGGCTTGTTTAGTTTAAAATACTTAGATAAGTCAAAAGTAGCTTATGAAAAAAATACTTGATCAGGGTTAGTCAGAAGTAGTTGGGAGTTGAAAGAACACTCAAGCTTAGCCAAGAATAGCTTGTTGAAAGAATACTTTATTGAATCAAAAGTTACTTATTGAAAAGAACGGAAAACTTGAATAGGGTCAATCATAAGTATGAGAGCCAAAAGAATACTTGATTGTACTTCGCAATGTTAGCTTGTGAGTGGAACTTGAATGGTTGGTCAAAAATTAGACGTAGTTTGTTTGATTAGACGATGCAGTATAAAAATATTGTGTATCTTTTTATTCCTTAACTTTTATATTGCATGCTATAATTGTTTATTCAACTAAGGAAGGAAGAAAGTTAAAACCAATCCTGTGAAAATATTTTATACATCGTCTCATATTTATTTACACCATATTTGACAATGTATACTCATAGATATAATAAAAAAATCGCAAAATTTTAAAAGAACAATTAAACCCTCTCTTCTTGTATTATTTCTTGCTTTCACAAGGGAAGATTGTTAAATCATGTTGACATGCGTAGCCTAAATAGTGTGTTACTTGAAGATTTGATGAAGCTTTGATGAAGGAACTTGAAGCCATTGCCTTGGAACCATGCTTACATTGATGAAGACATGGATATTTGATGTTACTCGAGTTGATCAAGCCTTATTTGCATGCCCTCTATCCAGTTCAATCATGGGGAAAACAAGTTTGAAGTTTGTAATTCATTTTGTAGACCATTTAGCATAAATTAGATGTATAAGGTCTTTTTTGTGTCTTTTAATCTGTTGAAATATTTTTCAGTAGGTTAAATGGTGTATTTTAATCTATTGAATGAATTTTTAACAAATTAAAAGGTTAGCTGCAATGGTCTTAAACTGTGACTTATTCAATCAGTTGATTTATATTTTAATTGACTAATTTCACTTAAGTTAAGTGAAATCAACCGATTGATTTGAAAATTAACAACATGTTGAATTTCGTAACAGTTTGACTATAAGAGTTGTATTTTTTGAAAGAGAGGTAGCAATACCATTTTTTAGCGCGAAATCATTCTGGAAACCTGGGAATTCTCTCTTTTTTGTAACCATACAGATTGCAGCTGGTGAAGATTGATCTTGGATAAATTCTTGGAGCCTTTTGCTTGGTATTTGAAGATTGGAGAAGGTGGTTATGGTAGGCAAGATTGTGCTACTACTGAGGTTTGATCTTTATCAAGCTTTGTGTGTATGCCTGGTGGTTTTATAGGTTTGCAAGAGGTGTCTTGATGTGCTGGTGTGATTCTTGTGTGATTTAAGAATCTTTTGTGTGTGTTTTTGCATATTTTTAAAATGTAAGGGTGTAAACTTTGTAAATCTTTTGAAATAGTGCAAAGTCAGGCTCATGTTGCCTTGACCAACTAGATGTAGCCCAGGTTTGAGTGAACTAGTATCAAAATTTTGTGCATTACTCTTTTCTCTAACCATTCTCTCTTGTATTATCATTTAAAGTTTAAAGAATTGTGATCTAAACCATCTTTTTGACATTCTTGAGTGTTTTGGCATCATCTGTAGCATTGATCATGTTTGTATAACTCATTGAAACATGTCTTGACTGATCTTTTTAAATTGATCTTGCTTTAAATCAAGAATCTACATTTCTTCATTTTTTCATGTATTTTAGTCGACTGTTTTTGTTGTTTAATCGATTGATTATATCAGTACTACATCTGTTTAGTAAAATCAATCAACTAACTATGTTTTTGATCGGTTAAAAGTGTCCAGTCCAGAAGTGTTTGCATCCTTACTTGTTGGTTGGGTTGATTCAATTAAAGATAGTTTTTATCCTTTAAAGGTTACCTAAATTTTTAACTAGCCAATTCAAACCCCCTCCCCCTTCTTGGCATTTCAACCATTTCAAAACTTACAAATCAAAATTCAACAAACACTATCTTTGGTTTGGGTTATGTGCTTAACAACAAAGTATAAAACATAATTTTATAAGCATCAAGTCTCGACAAACTCAAGCACTTCATCTAGCCAAACATGTACAAACATTTTGCTTATATGCTTCACTTGATAAGCTTTTACTTAAACAAACATAAGTGGTTTACTTTGCTTGATAAACTTTTCCTTGGATATATGATAAGTTTACTTTGTTTGATAAACAATAAGACTGAAACATTTCATGGTACATGTTGATCTCTTTGTTTCTTATAAAACAATATTGCATTAACGTCTCCACAACAAAAATCTCTTGAAAAATGCGCCTAAAGAATCACCTTTCAATAATTTTTCTAAAATAATGGAATTTTAGCTATTTCAAATATAGTTAGACGTATCATACTTTACATTTTACTTAAGTTTGGAAAGAAGATACCTAGCTAGGCTTGATAAGTTGTGTGTGTGTTATAAAGTTGAATAATAAAGTTACATGCATTTAAAGTTGTTTCAAGAGCAATTAATTTATATACGAGCATGAATATGGACAAACACAAGAAAAAGAAGGAGGACCTCATAATACCTCACAATAACCATAAACCCTAAATCCTAAACTTTGATATTGTGTATTTTGGAAACACTTTACAACTTTCGAAATTAGAATTTAAAATACTCCACTACTACTCGATTTTGTACCAAAATCTCAATTAGGTCATCAGATTTCTAATAGTCTCAATTAGGTCCATATTTTTGTAAATGAGTAACAATTAGGTCATTTCCTTTAGTATGGTACTAACAACGTTAAGTATGTGACACGTGTCAACTTCTCCTTTTTTTTACTTTTTAAATTTTTTTTAAAATATTTATACCACGTGTCACGTCAGTAGTGTGCCATGTGTTAAGTCAGTATGGTGACATGTATCAAGTCATTGTTTGAATCTTAATTTGGTCACATATTTTTTATTTTAATTTGATTCTAGTCCCATTTTTTTAATTTTTCAATCTCATCCTTCCAAATTAAGACTAAATTTAAATTTCACACACACACACACACACACATACACACACACACACACACATATATATATATATATATATATATATATATATATATGTTATAATGATACTTTTATTAAAATTGAGATTAAATTTAACTTTCATATATATATATACAATGATACTTTTATTAAAATTGATATATTTATTAAATATTTTAACAATATTAAGTTAATTTAAATTTAAATTAATAACTTTCTTCATATTTTATTTTAAAAATTTAAATGATATTTTGACTTATTTTTTTTACCCATTTTTAATTAACCACTTTAATCGTTCTTAGATCTCATATCACTAAAAAAAATCAAAATAGATAACTGAATGATGATTAAAGTAGTAGATTAAAAGTGGGTGAAGAAAAAAAGATTAAAATATTATTATCTAATTTTAAATATATTTATTTTAACTTATTATAAAATTTTTAAAATTTGATATTTGAATTATAAAATTATTATTTTTAAATCAACTCTGACGTTTGTACAAAAATCTGACGTTTGTATAAAAATTTATGATATACAATGTTGAGAAAAAAGAGCAAATACCTTTAAAAAAGAACAAAAAAACAAATCAGGCATAGAAATTGTGGCGCAAAAAGTAAAAGTCGTCCAAAGGGTAGGAAATCCGTTTCTATTGAGCGGCAACTAAGGCCCAATGGAACGATCAAAACCAACATTGTTGTAAGAAATATTGAAGAATCTCCACTCGCCACGTATCCGATCAAAACCGCCTCAAAGGGAATCCTATTTATTGTCTTCCTCATCTGTGTCTCTCTCAAAACCACTCGTCCACACCCAAAGAATAAATAGAAAATGCTGAGAATCGCCGCGAGCGCAAAGAGACTTCTTCGAACGCCGTCGTTGGAGGCGCCACCGTTGGGGATTAGGGTTCTGCCGCGCCTCTATCACGAGAGGGTGGTGGACCACTACGACAACCCCCGCAATGTCGGATCCTTCGACAAGAACGACCCCACTGTGGGAACTGGTCTTGTTGGGGCACCCGCGTGTGGCGACGTAATGAAACTCCAAATTAAGGTTGACGAGAAAACTGGAAAGATCATCGATGCTCGCTTCAAAACCTTCGGATGTGGATCCGCCATTGCTTCTTCGTCTGTCGGTAATATGATATTTATTTAATTGATTAGTTTATTATCGTGTTAGTTTCAAGCTTATCTTTTTTTTTTTTTTTTTTTTGGGTTTTTTGAATTTTTTGTTTTTTAATTTTTTTTTTTTTTTTTTTTTTTT
>Ga0099823_1007935_pt1 | contig 10799 bp, 5 predicted proteins | sample CowpearedBW_FD_76831 | JGI IMG/M metagenome (GOLD analysis project Ga0099823, IMG submission 76831) | Root nodule microbial communities of legume samples collected from California, USA - Cow pea red BW | ecosystem: Host-associated > Plants > Roots > Nodule | place: USA: California | collected... | reverse complement strand
ATATATATATATATATATATATATATATATATATATATATATATATTGAAATAATAGATTCATTCATCCCATACTTAAAAATTATATTACATTTTAAGGTCTAGGTTAAATTAGGTTCAAGTTAAAAAAAGGTTTAATCGGATTAATCCAAAGTCATGTAAAATGATTGAGCTAAATCCAAGTTAAGTTAGATTAAATTGATCCTAAACAAGTTGAATCAAGTCCCAACTTTACAATTAAGTTGTAAAAGATAATTAAACTCCAATTTATAATTAATATAAATATTTAAGAATTAATCTTCAATTTAAAATATTTTAAGAACTCATAATTTCTAAAAATATTTATAAATCAATTAAAGTCATTACCTTAATTCTTTGTATATGAGAGGTTAGCTTTGTGAACTTAATTGTTTGCTGGGTCAATAAAAATAAACTAATATGGTAAAATCAAATTACACTCTAACTATCCCTTTCACGTCATCAATCCCAGTTTATCATTCCCATATGCATTATCCTTTTTTTTTAAGTGGTCAATTTTGGGTTGTGATAAGAATATATAGTTCATGTACTTGGTAAATTATAATATTACGTTAGGTATCTTCCAAGCTTAAAGACATTAAACAATTAATAAACTTTAAAATTTGAAGAAGAAACTGGATAAACAACAATAAAATAGAAGAACTCAATAAATTAAACCCAACTCTCCTGTTAAATTACACTCAAATAAATTTGTCCAAGTGCAAACGATTAAGTTTATCTCATTATTAGTTGTTAATTAGTGACGTTGATAGTATATAGTGCCTCTCTTTGAATCTCATGTGTGGCACGCAGAAAAGACACGAAATTTGAGAAAAATAAGAAAGCTATGGCTGCCAAAATTTACGACTTTTAGGAATAGTTAAGGCTATATGATAAAGCTAACACTTACGTGGGATTGATTTGAAAAAGTCAAATACTACGTCACCAACCAACGATGCATAAAATACAAATTTGCTTAATACATCTAAAACGTGAAAATATCTTACGGTCATAAATTCAAGTAAGACTTTAAGTTTTATATTAATTATAAATAAAAAATAAAATATTATATAAAGATAAAAATTCATAAACATATCTTAAGATTTTAAGATTTTGGATTGAAAATAATGTTAATATATTATATAATTAAATTTAAATTTTATTAATGTTGTATTTCTTCAATAATATTTCTTCCTTAAAAACCTTTCAAATCTTTCAGGTAAACTTGTTTCCTAATAAGAAGAATTTTAACCATATAAAAATTATGATGTTTCTAAAGATGAGAAACATCATCGTTCAAGCAAAAAAAGGCTGCTTCAATCACACAACAACATTTGATTTTGCTCCTCAATGCCACATTAAACTTGAACTTCTACAATTAGAAAAAGGTGGCATGCCAACGTCGAATTCGTTAACTTATAATTCCATAATAACACAATCATTGCTTTTTTTTGACTGCTACAAACATATTCAGCAGAAGAGACTTAACAGTATAACAAATTAGGTTGAATGCGAGAAAATAAAATAGAAAAATAATTTTTGCACGTGTATGACTAGAATGCGTAATGGTTCTTTATTAAATTCACCATTAATATTTATATATTGTTTTTTTAAGTCTTGTTGACAAAGTATTTCAACAATATTGAAAAATTGAGATGTATTGTATCTGAATTATTTGTAATTAAATTTTCTTCATTTTTTAAATAACTTGTTTGGTTAGAAAAATTAAAATATCTTACGTTTCAATTTCTTGTTTGGATAAAATAATTGAATTTCTTGTGAGATAAAATTTCATTTTAACAATATTTATTTTAGGTTTAATTATGTTTTGAATTCATGATAAATTTGGAAACAGACTAGTCCGTTTGTGTCGTCGGGCCAACTCGGTCCGTTTGGGTCATTGGGCCAACTTGATCTGTTTGGGTCGTCGGTCCCACTGGCCTGTCTGACTTGTCAAGTTCGTCTATGGATTGAGTCAAATTGACAACTCTACCAGAGAGTCTAGAGAGTGAAGTTGAGTGAGAAGAATTTCAAATGTCACATATTTTAAAGGTATTTGAATTTCTACTAAAAGCTAATTGAAATACTTTAAAAAAAAATTGAAATGCTTCTTAATTTCTCTATCCAAACAAAACATTTCATTACAAAGAAATATAAATTCTTCAAAAAAAATAATTCCTTCATTAAAATCCTATATCCAAACACACTATAAGCTTTTAAAATTCGTCATATTCGGATGCATTATTTCTCTCCATTGAAGCTTACCAAAAGTGAGAAAGGTTTGGAAGAGAAGCAATTGGTAGATATATATCACTTCGTTTTACAACTCCCTTTCTCATTTTCAACTCAACACACTTAATTCCAAATAGTAATATGACAAACCAATGAGTTAAATTAAAGTGTGTTGTGATGACTCGTTTTCGATCGCTTATTTTGGGACCAAAAACTAAGTCTTTTTCATTTTTATCTCATTTTCATGGAAGAAAGAGAGGGAAAAAACAAATACAATGTCTATGTCTCCATAATTGATGTACGTTAATGTTCACTCTAATGTTGATTGAAAATTGATAACAATTCCAAGTGGTTATAGAAGCTTGACCACTTCCACTGTACCAAGTACCAACTCCTACATTACCATATTGTATTAAAATACATAGAGCTTAGGATGGATAAGAATTCAAAATGAGACCTTAGACATAATGTTTGAACTTGAAGATAAATACTTGTTCATTGAGTTGGTATCAAACCTATTAAGCTAACTTTATCTTTCAAGTTTAAGACTTGTAATTAAGTAAATGAAAATGTAAATAGGTGAAAGATTCCATTGAAAACAACTAATTAGGTGAGTTTTTTTTTTCTGTTATAATATTTTAATTTAACGTTATATATTCATTCTTAACTTCAGTTTATTATGTGCCATATATATTGACATATATGCGATGATTGTTTTTTGTTCAAATAATAAGTTATCATTAAATATTGTAATTAAAATATTGCAACAAGAGAGAGAAAAATCTTTAAAATATAGTTTAATATGTCTTCTTCAAATTTGCTTGGTGTATGGAATGTTGAAAAATAGAAATTTAATAGAGCTGACGCAGCATTATGTGTCGTATACATGCACAAGTAATTATACTCAATGCTAAATTTAGAAAGAGAAAAAAAAAAACTATTACATGAAAGAATATCATTTTGTATTATTATACGTGGGACTCTGATTTATAGCTTAAAAATAAAAATGAGTTAAGACACTGATAAAGAAGTAAAAATAGGTTTTGATTTGTGACCAATTCAACTCATTACATGTTTGAGCTGAGTAAAGTTGAAAAAATGTCAATTTTTTTAAAAGTAGTTCAAATTTAATTTAATTCACTTAATCAGCATGTTAACTAAATTTGAGTTGGACAGTAGAAGGTAGGTTGATATGTAACATATCAACAACGATACTTTATTAATCGTTTTACTATTTATTTTATAAGTTTTTTATTATAATTATTTGCTACTTTTAATTCTGTAAGTTTACAATTTTATCTTTTTTAAATATTAAAATATTACTCAATAATATTTAAATAATTTAAATTTAATTTATTTATTTAAATTATTTACATTGTTATTTTGATTTTTAACTACTATCTTAATAATAATATTTTAAGAATTAAATAAATACTTTAATTTTAATATTATAAAAAAATAAATGGAGTCATTTCATTTTTATTATACAATAATAAATATATAAAATAAATTATAAAAATAAAATATTTATTAATAAATTAATTTACCTATTTATAATAAGTTAAATCAGATTATAAAATTTCTAATACACCATAAAATAAACTGGATTAAAATAACTCATTTTTAGCAAAATTCGTAACCTGTATTAAGTTAATCCGAACTCATTTTAACACCCATAGAAAGACATTAATCATATGCTGCAAGAAAAAACACAATTTTCACCCTTAACATTAATACTAAAGTGATTTCCCATCAACTCATTGTGATTCCCTTGGGTGCAGCTTTTGTCGGCCGAATGAAAATGTAAGGCCTTTTCTATTTTCACCCCTGAACCTTCAATCAAGTCCCGTCGAATCTCCCAAGTTGTGGGCTGGAACTACTTCTGATTTGGGGTTTTGCTTATTACACCACCATCTTTACTAAATGCATCTTATACCAAGATGAGAAGACTAAAATATCCTCTTTCATATATCACACGTGCTCCGTTGCCTCCATCATTACTCACATACAGATAAGTTAGAAAAATCTAAAAATGTGATTTCAAGAGATAATATGTTTTTAAATAATGAGTTTCATTTATAATAATATTATTTACACTAAAATATTTTAATAATAAAATAATTGAATCTCATTATTTTTAAACCACTATCAATTCTAAATGTTACGTTTTTTAGGATTCTATAGAGTCTAACATTTACAATTTTTACATTATCTAACCAATGTTTCATTCAAAATTAAATTTAAATTCTTAATTTTAGTTAACTCTATTTTAATATATTATTTAAAATAATTATATACAATATATTTTATTAAAAATATATATAAATACATTCAATACGTTTCCATCACAAAAACAATTAAAATATTATTATTTAACTTTATATTAAATTGTAATTATATACTTATAAACTCAAATTCATAAAATAAATATAATATAATTTTTAAAATTCCGTGCATTGCAAGGTACAGATGCTACATGTATACTTGTTTGCTTACTTGTATGATGAAAGTAGCTTTCAAAAACCTAAAAGAAGCTAACATACAAAATTAATAACCACACACTTGTATTGGGTACATACGGATCTGCAAATCTAAAATAACACAAATAGATTAAGATGTGGGAAATAAGAAAGCTTTCGAACATCACAACTTTGGTCTAGGCAAAACTAGATGATGTTGTAAAGGAAGAAGCATAAGATAAGACTTGAAACAACACATTCCTTCTACATTTAGATTATCTTAAAAGTAATCTTAAATATGATTTGGATTTTCAAAATTTAAGAATTATTTTAATCACTTAAATTTAAAAGGATATCATTTTAATCTTTTAGTTTTCTTGTCAAGATTGAAACAGTTAAAAGAAAACATTTTAATAATGTAACAAAAGGAACTAAAAATATTTTTTAAATTTGATGGATTAAATTTTTTTTTTTTTAATTTGAGAAGTAAATTTCGTTCAATATTTTTCTTTCAAGAATATAATTAAACCTAAAATAATAATGAAAAATCTAAAATTATTAATTTATTCTCTGATTCTTTTCTTCTCTTGGTTACTTTCTTCTATATTTGTTTTTGAAGCAAACAGGGCCAAACCAATACTGCATCGGGAAATTTGCAGGGAAAGTTCTTGCGACGAACCAGAAGAGAAGAAAAAGGGGCTCATTCACTTTGTTTTGAATCGAATGAATGGAAAAGGGTACGTGGTAATGGAGGGAGAACCAAAAGGGTTAGAAGCTTCACTGCACCATTTGCTCGAACTCCACCACAACAAATCTCTCGTCCTTACCCAACGAACAGGTATCTCTCTTTCCCCCTTCTTCTCCTTCCATCAAAATTCAATCTTGTTTCGCTAAAACCAACTTTCTTCATCTGGGTCGCAGAGAAAGCCAAGAAGGACGCCATCAGGAAAACTGAGCGCGTTTCTGATCTGTTGGTGGAAGCAGTCAATGGCGGGGTGCAAGAATCCTTCATCAACCAGAAGCGAATTGAGCTCGAAATTCGAGCCCTTGCTGCCACCATCGCAAGGTTCATGAAGCAAACTGATCAGTGGCTCGCTACCACTCATGCCCTCAACACTGCTCTCAAGGTGCCACTACTTACTTTCTTGCATTCATCGTTTTTAACATCGATCAATGTGCTGCTTCTTGCTGAAATTAGGGATCGGTATTATTTAAATTTGTTGTTATCGTTGTTACTTGCAATCAGGGTTTTAATTTATGTTAGTGCCACAATAAGGGTCTTAGAATCTCTAAAAACCTCGACAATGCCGATGTAGACAGTATTTAAACCTTTTTTTGTAATGTTGTTATTATTGTTGTGTTTTGCATTGGAGACAGCTCTGGCTAATTTGTGTGGATCAGAATTAGAAGGGAACATGTAACAAAACAACCTTGGTTGTTATTATTGATGTGTTTTAGACAGTTCTATTTGTAAAAGATTGTTTTGTTGTTACCATCGTCATCTAATTTCAAATGAGGGTACATGTTTAGGGGTGTGATTAACATGCCTGCTCTTGAAATTACTGGGCAAGGTTTTAAATTACAGTGGTTGCAGTTTTATCATAATCTTTTATATTCCAGAAAATTGTAGACAGTGACTAATGGGTCACTAACTGTGGCCACAATGCTGATGTGAAGACCCAAAAATCCTTGGTGTACAATTGGGTTGCTGACCATTTTCTAAGCAAACTTTTTTATTGAGTTTGCAATTGGGCTGGTAAACTAAAATTAAGTAAACCTAGACTGTGATGATGTTTCTTCCTGTCAGATCTTCATTGTGCTTTAGATAGATGGCACCATTTTGAGTTTCTCTATTGGCACTTTTTGACTTATGAGAGAATTAAGAGGTTTGGTTCTACGTCTATGGTTAGGATATCCCAATATTTAAGATGGTTGTGATTTTAAGATAAGTGCAGGAGTTTAATTCTGGCAATAGGCAGCATCAAGTTTTAGGGTAGCCATGGGATGGGATAAATGGTTTAGTACCTAGAATCCCCTTTTATTTTGAGAGACTCCTTATACAAAATTATAGAATGGAGTATAAAGAGGGAATTGAAGGACAGGATTAATGTATAGTTTCTTCTCATAAATTTGGCTCATGTTATATATATATTGTATATTTTTCTTTGGATTGCAATGCTAATCGTCAAAGATAAGCCATTTAAAGTATGATATGTGCTTAACTTATTATTTATTTTTGACTTTTATGAAGTGTGGTTAACTTGCTATGAACTTTCATCTGAATTCATAGGAAATTGGAGACTTTGAGAACTGGATGAAGATCATGGAATATGATTGTAAAAATATCACCACAGCTATACAGAATATTCACCAAGAGTGATACTACTGCAATTGTTCATGTATGTCAGCATATAATTCTAAATATCTAATCCCTTTTCATTCATTTTTCTATTCCAAGCATAATACCAAATATCATGCATTAGTTTTAGATAACCATTTGCCTTTGTTTTCAGTGTAGTAACTGGATTGAAGAAGGAAAGATTGATTATTACCCTTATTCTTCATAAGTTATGAGCTGCTACCATTTGCCTATGCAAATGTTCAAATTTCAAATTTTCAACTATGAAGCTTTTGAGTGCATAAAGGAACAAAAGAAAAACTAATGATGCTTTATCTTTGTGCTTTTTGTCATAGAGCATTGTGTATTTGGATATAATAGATAGATAGAGCACAGTTCTTGATTTTTTAGCAATAATCATCTTCCTTCTGCATTTTTGCTGAACAGTCTTGTATTCCAGTTCTTTTGCGGGCCTTTGCCCGTGAATATATTGTTGTAAATTTCATCTATACATTTTCTAATAGTGGTTTTAAGTCATACTTGCAAAGAAATTTGAGCTATGTATTCAGTCTTTCCCCTGTTTCTGCTCTTTTCTGCTTTCTTGTAGCACTTTAAATATGTTTGTCAAATTTAAAAGTCTATGCACACTCATGGAACGTCAATGGGCTCTACTAATATACTCACATTACATAAACTCGCAAGTGTTAATGTGATATAAAATAATTCCTAAAAATCAGGTGGGAAATATTAGTCTAGTTTAGAGATGACAAATGAATCTTTTCTCATGGGTATTGTCTTAACCCATCTTAATTTTAACAGAAATTTTTGAATAATATCTGAATTTTTAAATTAGATATGTCAACAAGAATGTTTATGTACATATTCATCTCGTCTTTGTCCTTATATTTGTCTTTGTCCTCATATCTATCTTTGTTTTAAGTTATTAAATATTTTTAATTTATAAGGTAACGTATAAAACTTATATTAACTTGGCTAGATAGGAGGACGGGAATGCAGATAATTTTTTGTTTCGAAATATTGATGGAGAAGTGAAATCCACATCTGAAACCTCCCTTTGCATTCCTACTCCAGCTTACTGATTTTTGTAAATATTATGTAAAATCATTTAATGAACTAAACTTGCATACAAATCCCAAGTTCACAACATTTAAAAACATGTAAATATGAAGACGATCGACCTAACAGAATCATGCAAATAATTTAACCAATGACCGAGCGGTTTGAAGAATAGAACGCATAAGTAACAAGTGATATAACAGTTTGCTGATAGCATTAATAACATAGCAGATTAGTGAAACAATATTTGTATTTTTTGCTGGGTTCATTGTCGCTGTCTAGTTTGCCATGAATTGCTGGTTTTGCAGAATAATATTTGTATGCTGAATGCTGGATCACAAGAGTGCTGCTTGTTGGGTCAGAGCTTGCTGAGCCATGAGTTTGCTTTATGATTGAGCAACAAGCTTGCTGTGTTACTATGAACAGAAAAAGTGTATGTGTGAGGATTTTGGAAAGAGAACAGTGCTTGGAAAGAGAACCAAAGCATGATCGTTTTAGATAGTTTGGGAGCAATATTAATTAAAAACAGTATAAGGGTATCTTTGGTTTAACGTTTGAATCAATTCTACGATGCAGAAACAAGAATTAGTTGTTTCTCGGTGAATTTTTTACTTTAATTATTTTTGAAAACCAAACATAATTTAATTTTGTGATAAAAAATCAATTATAATCAATTTTATATCAATTTGATGCATAACCAAATATGGATTAATTAACTCCGTTCTGGACTTCAAATTCAAAGAATTAGATAGAGTTTGATTGAATTTACTTCATTCTACTAACAAATGTATTATCATCCAGCTTTACGCATACCTTTTATAGAAGATGAGATATGAATTAACTTTTGAATTGCGTAAACTTTTGTAGACTCAATTTAGTTTAGAACAATTTAAAGTGTAATGATAGAATCAATAAGATTCACATGTGATAAAAAAAGTTATTGAAAGTATTGTTTACTAAATTTGACAGAACAAAAGGTATTTCATATTAATATATTAAGGTTTTATTAGTAATTTAGTTTTTATATTTAGATTTTTATTTGTTTTTATTTTTGCATAACTTTTTTTATTTAATTGAGTTTCAATTTTTTGTTAAATAAAGTCAATGTTATTTATTGATAAATTGATATTAACAAGATTTGGAAATAATCACTCCAGTTATTTTTTTTTTCATTCAATTAAACTTTTATATATTTGAAGATAATTTAAAAAATAATTTACTAATTAAATCTTTTATTAGATTGATGAGAAATTTTTCGAACTGTGTCAAATGACAAAGATTCACATTTTGTCATATTATCTAGAACTTAATTAAATTAAAAATCTAAAAATAGGAATAAAATAATAATTTAATTTGGTAGCTTTGTCTTTCTGTGTGCTTGATTGATGGTTGCGGAAACAGTAACAGCAAAAACTTTTTCTCCTTTTTCTCTATGCTACCCTCTATTATAAAGCCTCTCATTTGCTTATGTAATACACAATGATGCAGATGCTAACTTTACTATCAACACTTTCTATTTAACAAAATGTAAAAGATGGTCAACTTGATTTTGTTTATCTATTTTTAAGAATAAAAAAAACACAGTTTTGGTAGAACTCAATGATGTTGTCGGTTGAATAATTTAACAGACTCCATTGACTGGAATATGGGTCCTTGTCGTTGTCCTGTAATTGATCACCTTTTAGATATTCCCCCCAAAAAAAATCAAATGCCTTTCTGCAACAACTTTTGGGAATATTAGCTGTTCCCTTCATAATTTGTAAACAAAATAATATAATAGATGGTGTGTGATAAATCAACGAGTTAGGTTTATGTAGCCATGCTATGCTAATCTAATCTCTTTTACTTATCATCCACGTAAGTTGGTCCTTCTGCAAAACTTATCTATAATGTCCAAGATCATTGCATTTCATATTCATTATTTCTCAAATTTTTAATAATCAATCATCTTAATTATTCAAGATTTTTTGTTAGTGTAATTTGATTTCGAAATTACAAAAGTAGTGAGCTTTTTAAAAAATGTACAGTGATAGTAAGTCGTGAAAAAATATGGTGACTTCGTTATAAAGAAATTGTGTGAAAATAACACGATTTCATTTACATCAATTTGAAGTTGTGACATGTTTTGGCGACTTTAGTGCATTTCGTGAAGTTGTTGTAGTGAGACATGACTTTACTTAAGCTAATTGCAATTTTGGACGAAAGTAAAATCGTCTCATATAGACATGATTTCAGTTGGAAATGAAATCGTCATCAAATATGTACAATTTCTGTATAATGTGATATGTGTTGAAGTCGTTGTAGCTTTGTATGACTTATTTGTGAATACCTTTTTTTTTTATATTATTTTAATATTAAATACATTAAATAAAAGTTAAATAGTTTTTGAATAAAAGATGGGAGAAGAAAGTAAATAAAGAATAGAAGGAAAAAAGTAGTTTTACTTAATAAGAAGTACATCTAATAACATTCTTGGTAAAGAGAAAATAATATATATTAAAATAAAGTAAACAAAGTTGACATAATGTAATAATGTTTGGCTTTTTTATATTTGAGGATCGATTTTAAGTTGAATTTGTTAAAAAATATTATTGTAATTTTTTTTTTGCGACATTAAATGTAAAGTTGTCTTCCATCCAGTCAGTTTCTTCTTTTTTTTTTTTTTTAAAAAGTCGT
>Ga0099823_1007934_pt1 | contig 10800 bp, 6 predicted proteins | sample CowpearedBW_FD_76831 | JGI IMG/M metagenome (GOLD analysis project Ga0099823, IMG submission 76831) | Root nodule microbial communities of legume samples collected from California, USA - Cow pea red BW | ecosystem: Host-associated > Plants > Roots > Nodule | place: USA: California | collected... | reverse complement strand
TGCTTACTATGTCTTGCCTTAATTGTGGTGCATTGTAGGTTTTCAAAATTCATAACTATGGAGGACAAAATCTAGACGCAATTTCTCTATATAATCGAAATTAGTTACATTGGTAATATGTGTGATAAAAGTTTCTATCGATACAAACATATATTACTGAAACTCTTGGTAAAAGAGGGAAATCAGAAACCTTTCCGCAATAAAGAAGAGTAACAAATATTTACTAAGAAGAATAAATTTCTGTTGTTAGTATATGAATAATTTCATTAAGCAACCTTAATACACCGACAACAAAGATGATTTTACCCCATTAACCAACTAAATAACATCTGAATAATGAGTTTCGAAATAATTGTACAAAAAAAGAAAAGAAAAGAAAGACTAACCGTACCCAGGAATGAGTGATTTGTGAGAAGAAAGAAGTGGACAATAAAGAAGAAAAATTTTGCTTGGGAAAGAAAGAAAGAAAACATGTTGGTGCTAGGGTTTAGGGGAAGGAAAATGTTAGTATGATTTCGAAATTGCAAGGTTTAATTTCTGTGATAAATATAATTGAAAGGGTCTAGAACAATGGAATATAGATAGAATAGTAAGAATAAGAATGAAAAGATGAGAATCTTCTAATTATTTTTTTCTCCTTCTTTAATGTAGAAGGAAGACAACTCAATACATTTTCCAAATATTTATTTTTTATAGAAGTTTCATTATACATTTAATGTTCATAATTTTTCAAATGAACATAATTTTGATTCCTAGGAAAAAGATTAATTATATATTTAATGTAATATCTTATTTTAACATTTTAAAACTAATAAAATAAAATGCTTTAACATAACATTCAAAACAATTAATAAGTGAATAAAGTATATTAATACACATTTACAAAAAGATAAGATTATAAAAATATGACATTTATACACACGAACTAAAACCAAAACTATCACTATATGAAGACTAATCACTGTTAAAGTTCCTTGAGACCTTCCACTACTTTAGTTAATGACTTCTCATCCTCCAAATGTACCTCTAAACCAATATCTTCATTTGCTCTAACCGAACAAATGATCATCACAAAAGAAAAGGACAAACCACACAAGAAAACATAAGACATAAAACACACAAAAGGGTAAGCTAGTGTACAAAAGAGTTATCACTCAACCACACACAAGGTTAATCCCCTTCATGCCTAGGACCAAAGAACAAGTCCAGTGACTAGGATCTTCTGCGACTCTCACGAGATCACTCATTCTACTCTATTTAAATGTGAATGATTAATAGAGTTCAGGATACCTCCTACCTGATATCTCTTATATCAAGACATACACTAAAATATATATCATCACAAAGAATTTCCTTTGAAACTCTTTGAACATCATCATTCCACATGCTCACAACATTATTTTTACATTCATTATTATTCATAAAATATTAAGTACAATAACTTAATCCATAGAAAGCATCACCAAAGATAACAGAGCACAAAAACACCAGAGGAAATTGGTGCTCAGTGGCGGCACTCAACATCTAGCCATTTGCAATAAGTGGCGCTCAACGATACCTTTCACTGCTCAACGGATTTATAAATTCAAATATAAAATTTTAAAAGAATTTTATAACAATTTAAAATAAATATATTTATTTAAAATTTTACAATTCAAATTATAAATTTGTTATTTTTAAACCAATTCTAACATTTGTTTATAAATTATTGATATATAAATATTTGAAACAATATTTAAATAAAGTTCAATGCAAAATATACATTTAAATTAACTTAATTTTGTTAAAAATATCAATTATAATAAAAATACCATTGTAAAATTTATATAAAAATTAAATTTGATATAGGGTTGAAATTGATTCAGTTTTTAAAAAATTAGGATCAAATTGAGACAAAATAACAAATATAGGGATTATATCGAGACTTTTCATATCCAATAATGACATGTGGCACTGCTACTGCCATATCACATTGTCTTTAAAAAGAAATTAAAAAGAAATTAAAAAAATTAAAAAGAACTAAAAAAATATAAAAAGAATTAAAGAAAATTAAAATAATTAAAAAAATCACGTGCTGACACGTGACACATAGTTAACAGCGTTACTGTACTACTAATGCAAATGACCTGATTGCAACAAATTTTTCAAGATAGGAACTCAATTGAATCAAATAAAAATGAGTTACTTAAAATTTCGGGACAAAGATGAGAACCTCTAAAATTATTTAACCTTGATTTTATAATTATGTGTATTAATTTATTTCTGCAATTAAAGGGGTGCATAGCTTGAAGGTATAATTCATTATGCATCTCTCTAATTATAAATTAATGCATACAATTATGCATTGTAATTAATTTTCATAATCAAGCTCTTCATATTTAAAGATAACAAAGAAAAATCATTTTTAATATTGATTGGCAAATAATCCTACATCCTGAAATTACAAATCACGACAGGTCATCTTTTACTTCATATATTTCTGAATATTGGACAATTTGTTCCATGAGAATTTATATTACAGAGATAAAAATAACATTATTTATAACTGAATACTAATTATGCACTCAAATTCTTTTTCATATATAATATTAAAATACTAAAAATGACATCATTTAATTTTAATTTTCTAACAACCCAAAATTCTGGACAGACATTCAGGAGTACTTAAGTATTATACGGTCGTGTAACATTAATAATTATATGAAATTCGTATAATTCAAAGGCGTTTTCCGTTAACGTATATAAATAATTCAAAGGTTAATATAAAATATATTTAAAATATCAAATAAATTTAATAAAATTTGTTTAAAAGAAATTTATATATTTTTAAAGTTTGAGGATTAAATTTTGGCAAAATTTGAAGATAGACTTATTTTAATTTTCGTCGAAAGTTAAGGGACCAAGAAGGATTTGGGAGGCCTAAAACAAATTTAAGAATAAAGCTTTTTATTAAAATTTATTTCTTAGCTTTTTTGGATGCAAAATTATTTATTAAATTGTCAAAGTTAATTTTATTTAACATTTATTTTTCAATAAAAAATAAGGTTAATTTGTTTAATTTTTGTATATATTTTTAATCGTTATCATGAGTTTTGAAAATCAAACTTATCTTCATCATTAACTACTTATCTATTGTTATTAGTTGTGTTCATTCCAGGAACACGCATTGGTATTTTTTAATTTTTTTTTTCATTTTAATAAATTTGTTCACAACTCTTTTGTGAAACAATTAAAACTTCAACTTTTCTTTTCTTCTGAATATCTATATATTCTTATATGAAAGTAAAATTATAATGTATAAAACACTGCTAAAAATAAGTACATAAAAAGAATGAGATAAAACAATATAACTTGGTTTTAGTTGTCGAGAAAGTAAATTTGATTGCAGACTTGTAGTATCTTGAAATCTTAAGTCAAATTCTTTTTCTTAAGTCTCAACTTTTTCATAAACCTACAAAGTTTGTTTTGAGATTAATCATTAATAACAACAATTTAAAAATTATTGTTCTTTATAGCTAAAATCCTAAACCTTAATCTCTAAACAAAATCAGGCAAGAGAAACCTTAATCTCTATTACAAATTTAATAAATAGAATAAAAACAACATCAACACAATTAGGAAGAAAAACATACTAACCAAAAATGAGAATAAAAATATTTGTACACACGGCTAGTATGAGATTCAAGGAATGAAATTTGTCAAAATTATCAAAAGAATAACTCTAAAATAGAAGAAATCAAGGAGACATAAGAAGATGCATAGATAATAAGAAGTCACACAGAGATAAAAATAATAAATAAAAATTGAAGTCATATAAAGATAACATAAGAAAATAAAATCATATAATTAAAACTGAAGTCACTTAGAGATAAAACAAGAATGTACAAACATAATTGAAATCATGTAGAAATAAAAGATGGAAATAGAATTAAAATTAAAGTCACATAGACATATAATCATAATTGATTATAAAAGAAAAAAGATAACTAATCATTATTGTTTTTCAAATTATAATTTATTAAAAAAATGTTTTAACTCATTATATATAATTTTTAATACCAATAAAAATGAACAAACACTAATAATAATTAAATTAAAATTTTATTCTAAAAATAAATTTATAATTAATTTAATAGAAGTATATTAATACCATTTTTAGGCCTTTTTTATCTTAAAAATAATTCCATAATTAATTTAATAATACTAAAATAAAATTTGAGTTTTTTTTTCTTAAACGTAATTTTATAATTTGGTTAAATTACCCTTTTAGTCCCTTTATTTGTCTAAAATTTCAGTTTGGTCCTCAAATTTTTTGTTGTCTCAATTTGGTTCTCATTTTCTTAAAAATGACTCAATTTGGTCATCACCGTTAATTTTGACAAAGACTGTGTTAAAGTCAATGCCACATTTTTTTTTGAATTTTTTTAATATTTTTTGATTTTTTTTTTAAAATTTTAAAATTTAAAATTTTATTTATTTTTGACACGTGACACAACTGTGAAGTGAGACGTGTAAAAAAGAAAAAAAAATTTAAAAATTTTTAAAAATTAAAAAAATATATTAAAAAATTAAAAAAGAATCAGAAATTGAGAAATATTAGTACTAAAAAAATTCTTTTAGTAGAAAAATATTAGTATTAAAAAGATTTTGAGTCGTTATTTTTTTAATGCTTAAAGCGAATATTTTACTTATCTATTTTATTTTTTTCGATCTTATAAGAGAAAAAAATATATTTAACCATTTATTATATCTTAGCTCTTAAATAATTTACACATGTATTTGTTGTGTTTCATGAAGATAAATTAGTAAAATATGAAATTATACAACTAATTTATCAAAATAAATAAAATCATTTAATATTTTTTTTATTTTTCTGAAAAATAATATTAAAAGAAATTAAGAGAAAATATGACATTAAACTGTATTTATGAAATATTAAATACAGTCAAACTATTAATACTTCAGTGACGGTTGTTGTTGTTTGTATATAAATATATATTTAATGCAGTATTAAAGCAATATTTAATGTCCTCAATGCAATATTTGTAAAAGTTGATACAAATTATATAAGGTGACGGATTTCATTTTTTTTTTCAAATAAATTTTCTTAATTTCTAATTAGTTTCTTTTATATATATTTTTAAATTAAAATTGATCGTGCATGAAAATCAAAAGAAGTTACTCACTTTTCGGTAAAAAAATTATTGGATTTGTTTCCATAAATGTCAAAATGGGTTTCAACTCGTGAGTCAACCTTGTTCGTCACGGGTTTGAGTTGGGTTGGGTTGAGAAAAATTCAGTTTTTTCAAAAGTGGGTTGAATTTAGTCCAGCTCACTTAACCTACGGGTTAAATGGGTTCGAGCAGGTGGGTTGATCCACTTAACCCACCAACATTTTTTTTACAATTTTTTTTTTAATTTTTTTAATAATTATTTACTATTTCTAATTATATAGATTCATAATTTCATATTTATAAATGCTAGAATGTTACTCAATAATATTTGAATACTTTGAATGTTTAATTAATTTGATTATCAAGTTATATAGTTTGATACTTTAATCTTTAAGTATAATCTTCATAGTAAATACACAAGCAATTGTCTTATAAATATTTTTTCTAAGTTAGCATGATGAAGATATTTGTTGTTGATTTTACTGTGATTATCATCTCATGAGTTGCTAAAAAAATTATTTAAGTATTTAAATACTTCAAAATAATTAAATAAATATTTTTTTAAGTGGGTTGGTGAGCCAACCCACTTAACCCATCAACATGTGGTGGGTTGAACCGGGTTGTAAAATTTCTGGCTCACCATAAAATAAGTTGAGTTGAGTTCACTCATTTTTAACTCGACTCGTGGTGAGCCAACCCGTCTCACTTTGACATGTCTAGTCTCCAAAATATATTACACTCATCTATAATAATATATGAAAAGATATTATTTCTTATCTACATTTTATTATTCAAATTTTATCCTTAATTAATATTTTAAAAGTTAAATATTTTATAAATAGTTTATTTTTAGCTTATTTTAAAAACTTCTTTTATATTTAACAATTATTTTAATTTTTTTTTACATATATTTTTTTTTATATTTAACAACTATTTTAAAAATTAATAATATATTTTTTATTAATCTTAATTTAAATTTTTATAAAAATTAAAAAATACGAAAACATAAACACGATAACACGTTTGTATTTTTGCTTGTATTGATAAGTAGACAACTCAGATAAATTGAGATAGACTGGTATTATAAAATAACTAAAATAAAAAGAAACTTAAAAATAGACTTTTGTATATAATATTATTTCAAGAATGAAAATAACAATAATGATTTAAATAATTAATATTCATACATTAAATTTGAATTATTAATTATAATAGACAAACTTTAAAGTAATAATTATTTTAATTTATATATAATTTTGATATATATATATAGGTGATAAAGTTTTATCACCTATAAATATTTCTTAAAATTATATATTTTTGAAATATATTTAAGTATTTCATTACAGTTTTGTATAATAAAATATTAGACTATATTTAATAACTTTGACCTGAAATTCAATAAAGTTTTTTAAATATGGTGACATTAACTATATGTATTAAATATTTATTTATATACATTAAATATTGTATTTCATTCACAAATGCTATTTAATATAAAATTCATATAAATTAATATATTTATGTGCATATTAAATGATGCATTTATTACATTAATATATTTATTAGACTTCTTATATGTAATATACATTTAATAATGTATTTAATGTAATATATTATAAAATGCAATGTATTTATTACAAAATATAATACGTAAACTTACTTCAAGGATATAATTTAAAGAAATTTACTCTTCGTTTTCTTTTTAATTCGTTTTATTAAGTTATATATAAAAGTAGAGAAGGCTAATTAGTGTCTAAACACATTTTTTAAAATGTAATTAATAAATATTAAATTTAAAAAAAAATTATAATTAATTACAATATTAAATGAATTATGACTTTAATAATTATTAGCGTAATTTTCAATTATTTAAAAATGTCTATAGTAATACATATTTAGTTGATAATTTTTTGATACACATAAAAATGTAAAAATATAATTGAACAATAAAATAATAATATTTTAATGTTACTGAAATCTAAAATATAATTAAACGTACAATAAATTTAATTAATAGAAAATAAAATATAGTTTGTTTTTTAATACAGATAATATTATGTTAATTATTTTTTAGTTTCTTTATTAATAACAAATAATATTTTATTTTCTATTAATTATTTTATTTTATGTTTAATTATATTTCAATTTTTAGCAATATTAAAATATAATTATTTTTTTAATTTTTGTTGGGATTAAATATATTTTTGTATCCTTAACGTTTATGAATTTTAGAATTAGTCCATTTCAAAACTTTGGACCAATTTAGTCTTCATTTTTCGAAATACGTAGATTTAGTTTTTTTAATCAAATTTTGTTAGGTTTAATTGATGTTTCGTACGCATCCTAGGATTGTATTTGAGTAATTTATACGGTTTGAAACATTTTTGCTTTAATGTTAAGTCAAATACTATTATGAAACGCGCGCTTGAAATGTCAAATAAACTTAACAAAGTTTGATTAAAATGACTAAATTCACATATTTTGAAAGATGAAAAATTAAATTGGTTCAAACTTTCGAAATGGACTAATTCCAAAATTTATTGAAAGTTAAGAAACCAAAAACATATTTAATCCTTGTATGTAACAACTAAATTATCAATTACATCTATATAATATCTATGTGCAATTTTGTACCATAAATAAGTAAAATTGCATTAATAATTATTAAGGTCGGAATTTATTTAATATCATAGTTAATTACGAACTTTTACACAATTCAATGTTTATTAGTTATATCTTAAACGATGCCCGACACCAGTTAGCATGATTCATAAAAAAAATTACCTCACTAAATTTAGGGAACCAAAATAATATGTTCAAAATTTATAATTTTATTATTGTCATTAATACAAAAAAAATGAATACATAATTTAATATAATTATAATTATAAAATAAAAAAATAATATATATATATATATATAATAAATTGTTCTTTCAAATTATTGAATACATAGTTTTATCATTGTTAGTAATATAAAAAAAATAATACATAATTCAATATAATTATAACTATAAAAAAACATATATCAAATAAACTATTCTTTCAAATTATTAAAGTCACCAATATTTAAATCAAAACTAAAATTTGTAGTTATATCTTTTCTAATGTAAACAATTAAATTAGGTGCAAGAAATTTATCTTTCATTTTATTTTACAATCTTGTTTTAATAATTATTATTACACAAAAAATAAAAATCCTTCTTTTCAAGTAGGATGTACACTGTATGATAAGATTGATATGGTTCAAAGAGGGTAGAAAAATTTTTCAAATTTAAATAACTAAGAGCATTAAAAGTAATATAATGAAGTTGAATTTTTAATTTGATTTTTTATTGAGTATGATATTAACAACTTAAACTTATTAATTAGTAGTTATAATGCATTAATACAATACGTGTATCGGATATGACACGTATCTGATACGTCGATACGTTTATTTTAAAAATAATAGGATATGGTACATGATATATGCATCTTGAAAAATGTATAATAATTCTTAAAAAACATGATAAATATACGGTTGTTATTGTGTAAATCCAAATTAAAATCATATATATTAAAATTGTCAATACAAAAAGTTATAAATTATTCTCATCATAAAAGTACTACTACTTTATAAATTCGATATTTCATTGATAAGTATCGATAAAATATCTTAAAGTATCATATACATATATGAGATATGTATCGAGCATGACTAAATGATCCAAATTGAAATATTCATGCATCATAAATTAATATTAATTGAGCAAGTAAAAAGGTGACGATAAATATTATTATCTTTCTTAATGTTTTTAAATTCAATAGTTATTTAAATTTCATCTCTTACGAAATCAAATATTTGAAGACTCGTACTTTAAAATAATGAGAATATATAATATAATTTAAGAAACAATGTGGGAAAAAGATTTGGAGTGGGGCAAGGCCCCCACAGACCAACCGAAGTCTACAAAAAAAATTGTTAAATATATTTTTTGTTTCTAATTTCGGATGTAAAATTGAAATTTGTTATTGTCCGAAACTTTTAATACATTTTGGTTCTCAAACTTTAAAAATAAATGAATATAAACTCTTAATCCATTAGTGTTAATTTCCTTTACGTACTAAATAAGGTGTTCTAGATTGACATTTGAGCTAAAATATATCAAACTGTGTAAACAACTTCAACGTCAACCAATCCCAGACGTCATTTGACATGTAACATAAAAAATTAACGTAATTAAGTTAAAAAGACTATATTCATTTATTTATAAAATTTGAAGAATAAATTATATTCAAGTTTGAAACATGGATTAATTTTAATTTCAAATTATTAAAATTTAGTAACTAAAATCAAAGTTAACTCTAAAAATATTATGTTTATAGAGATCAGTTTTTCTTTCTTAGTTGTTTTAGAATTTACCAAAATATGTTACTCTGTAGTTATAAATGAAATGCTATACGTTGTTCTATCCGAAAACTGAAATAAATCAAAATTATAATTAAAAATTTAAAACAAAGTTTGAATTACGTAAAAGAGAAATATTTTCAACAGAAAAAAATAAACATTAAATGATATTTAAATTCAAAATTATCATTAAAAATCATAAAGCTATTTATTTACTTGTATTCTTTTATTTTAATGGTGAATCTATCGTACTACAAGAAAATGCTTCATTAATAATAAATTTGAGTGACCAATTTAGATACTAATTTAAAATATAAAAAAAATTATTAATTACTAAAATCATTATTATAAATAAAAATTATAATTGATTGTTAAATTGGTCTCTAATTAGTTATAGACTAATTTAGAAACAATTTCTTTATAGCAAAAACCTTGGTAGTTAATGTTTAGTGACCAATTTTCTTTGGTAACTAAAACTTTGATAGCTAAATTTTAGAAATCAATTTAGAGATCAATTATAATTTTTTATTCATAATACTGATTATTTTATTAACTAATAATTTTTTTTTATAAATTGGTCACTATAATTACTAATAATGTTATATCCATAAATTGCTTGTTAATAAGACATTTTCTTCTAGTTCCATTTTCCTTGCAATTTTTTTTTAATTAGTTAATACATATTTGCCTCATTTACTTTGGTGACACGGTTAGTGACTTTTTAATTAGACTAATTAAATCATATGTAAACTTCTCTGTATTACATTGAAAATCACTCCTTCAGAGTTGAAGTATAATTAAAATTAATCAACTTTTATATTAATTAAAAAAATTAATTAATATCACTTAATTATAATATCATTTAGTTTTTTCCTTTCTTAAAGCATCCTTGATTAGAACTTAACATGAAGTATAACAAGAAGTCATTTGTAACATAATCTGAATTATTTGGAAAATACCTAACATTTATATTTATATTTGATTTTGAATTTAAAATATTTTTACAATTAAAAGCCACTGGAGTACTGTAAATATACATTTTAGGATATATGTTTGTCCTTTTATATATTATGACATCTTACACTACTAAAAATTTTCATATTACATGAGATTTTTCTTGCAAATTCGTTAAAAAATTTGCAACAAAAGACTTTTTTCTGCTTTTTTTTTCTAAGAATTTTAATTGGCAGGTAATTCCTTCGTGAGTAATTATTTCCAACAAAATTATAAAATT
>Ga0099823_1007931_pt1 | contig 10802 bp, 4 predicted proteins | sample CowpearedBW_FD_76831 | JGI IMG/M metagenome (GOLD analysis project Ga0099823, IMG submission 76831) | Root nodule microbial communities of legume samples collected from California, USA - Cow pea red BW | ecosystem: Host-associated > Plants > Roots > Nodule | place: USA: California | collected... | reverse complement strand
GAAAAAGTGATGTTTAGTGCTGTGTATATATATGTTATGAAAAAAAGTGTAACGGTATGAAAAAATGGATGTCTGAAATGGTCACAGCTCTATTTCTTCGGTAGTCGGTTGTTGATGATGTTGTTCCTACATACATAACTACAATACTCATTCTCTCTCTGCGCTTACAAGAGTGACGAAACTTGTCTTTCTATCCTTGTAACGCCAACCCAACGCCATCATCATCCATTTCATTTCCTCACACACCTCGATAAAGCCAATCACACCACCACCCTCTCGTTCTCTCTCTCTTTCCCATCGCAATCGCAATCGCAATCCCAATCCCAATTTTGGATTGGGTGCGTCTTATTGCATCGTCCCTTTGACGCTAAGATTGCTTGTGGTGTCAAAACCGGTTAGCCTCACCCAACCCAACCCAGACGCAGATGCAGACTCTGGGTTTGGTGGCTCCTGTTCTTGGATTTTACCACAGGTTCCTCCGATTTTTTATCCGCTTCATTCTCCTCATGTTCATGGATATCCCATCAACCTTCAACTTCCTCACCCAACTCACTGAACTCGGTTGCGGTTTTCTCCTCCTAGGTTACGTTTCGCGCATCTTCAACATCCTTGGTCTCCTCTTGATCTTCCTCTCCTGTCTCCGGTTTCTCCGGTCTCCGATCGGAAAACCGCCCAGAGAGGAAAATCTCAAGGAGGAAATAGAAAATAACAACAATAGCAGTAGTGGTGGTAGTGGTTCCAGGGAGGAGAATTTGGAGGATGAGATGTTCGACGTAGTGTCCCTGAGGAAGATGGTGAAGTCGGAGCGGCAACGGTTCAATGCGGCGTGCGCGGAGATTGAGAAGGAGAGGGGGGCAGCGGCCTCCGCGGCCGAGGAGGCGATGGCGATGATCCTGCGGCTGCAGAGCGAGAAGAGTGCAGTGGAGATTCAGGCGACGCAGTTTCGGAGGGTGGTGGAGCAGAAACAGGAGTACGATCTCGAAGTGATTGAGTCGCTACAGTGGACGGTGGAGCAGGTGGAGTCACAGAAGAATCTTCTCGAACGGCAGTTAGGGGTTTTAAGGGAGAGGCTCAGAGACTTCCTCAATGATCACGACATTCAGCAGCGGGTTCAGGAACAGGACCAGGAAGGGGAACAGGACCAAGAACGGGAACAAGAAAAGGAACGAGATCAGGAACAAGAAAAGGAACGAGATCAGGAACAAGAAAAGGAACGAGAAAAGGAACAAGAAAAGGAACAAGAAAAGGAACAAGATCAGGAACAAGAAAAGGAACGAGAAAAGGAACAAGATGAGGAACGAGAAAAGGAACGAGAAGAGGAACGAGAAAAGGAACGAGAAAAGGAACAAGAAAAGGAACTGGAACATGAACCGGAGCATGAACAAGGCACAGCCAGTGATGTCGATCTCGATCTTGATCTTGCCGTAGTTGACGAAGATATTGAACGTGATGAGGATGCCGATAGTGGTAGCGGGTTCTTGAATTTCTCTGTTGAATATAATGATGATTTAGATGCGGCCTCTTCGCAAAATCCCTCTCCCACACAAACACCCCAGCACTTGTAAGTTCACATGATGCACATGGACATGATTGTTCAATGAAAAAAAAAAAAAAGTGCCGTTTTTGCCTTTCAAATGTAAATTTTCTTTTATATATTTCTTTGCTGTTTGTTTTATCCACTTGTTTCATTGACAGTGATGGTGAAATAGCTACACAGGAATATAGGTTCAAAGTTGGCTCAGTTTTGCTGTATTAATTGTGTGTGTGAGTGAATTTCATGATGCACATTTAACATTGCACAAGTATCTGTCTCGTGATCAGGTTTCAAATTGGTTTTGTTGCATTCCTTTACCTTCTGGTTTGTTGCTTTTGTATCTGGTTTGTTGGAAAATATTTTTGTCAAAAACCTCACCATAGAAAAATATAGGAGTTGCTAGTTTCATTTAATGAGTGCTAGAGTTAGCTATGTCATGAATGAGGAAGCAAACAACCCAGTGAAGTGGGTCCTGTAGAGATTCGTTGAATCAAATGGGCCAGTGCTAGTGTCAAGTGGCGTTTGTCGGGTGTCCTTTGAGAGTGACCTTTCTTTTCTTCTCTACTTTATTACTAAAAAACTTCTACTCAGGCTTGTACTGGTCTCTGCCTAAAGTGTTCTACTTTTTCGTTCTTTACATCTTTAGGAGATTCATAACCAGAAGTTAATTTCTGAGTGTTTTGGATTTAGTTGCATGAAAGTTTGTATAAACTACTGCAGGAGTTCATCTCAATTCCAAAACTCCCTTAGGCTCCAAGATGCTGCCTACAGCCATTTCAATCTTCTGGTATTGAGATTTGAAGAAGATATTAAACATTAATTGTAAGATACAGAAATAAAAATTGTTGTAGAAATCAAATTTATCGTCTTTTGATCGACATACGAATGAGTTATAGTTTTTTGGGGGGACCCAAAACCAAATTCTAACTTTCATATTTTATTAGAATTTGATAAAATAAAAATATTTCGTAAACCTTTCGTCCTAGTTAATAAGGGACTTGAACATTTCTGAAAAGTTTCAAGGCGTCCTCCTGCACTCTTTACGTGAGTTCCGAAATGAAAAAGAAAATGAAATAATATAGTTCAATTGAAGTGACTAAAAATGTGAATTTTAAATAATAATAATAATAGTAAAATGTAATTTTTGTAATATATTATCTAATATTATGATTTTATATAATTTAATAAATGCATTCATATTGACAACACAAAACATTTGAAGACATGCCCGTTACATTGTATATCTAGTAACTCGATATTTCTTTTTTCTATTTTTAGAATGATGTAAAAGGTTAAATAACCATAGATTTCTTGTATACAAATAGGTAACAATGTAATTGTAATCCCTCCCTCAAAACAAAATTTGGACCAAGCTATGTATTTTTCTTAAAGCCTTCTTTTAAGTGGAAAAAACACGTTTCTATTATGTAGTTTAAAGAAATACGCGAGTGTAAAAAAAAGGTTAAAGGAAATATGTCAAATAGAGGGAAAAAGAAGAAGGCTATTGTTAGTAATGAAAATAGTAGGTGGGGGCATTAATTATTGATTCTGGACTTCAAATCTGGTCTCATATATAAGCTTAAATGATGAAATTCTTGAAACTGACTTCTCTAATTAAATGTAACAAAAAAGTTAGTCCTTGGAACTAACATAACTAATAAAATGGTTAATTAAAAGTCCTTAAATGTAAAAAAAAGAAGTTACCAAATTCAGTTAAAGTGAAAGTTTATTCTTTCTTTTTAGTTTTTCAAGAATTATAACGTTACAACGACTCATTTTTAATTTATTTAATTCTTAAACTTAACCCGCTACTCATATTTTGATCCAGGAGAGAACTATATGAACTTTTAATCAAGTCTTACATTTTTATATAAATTATTATCAAAAGCGTTACCATCTACTTCCGTATATTTTTTGACCTCCTTTATAACCCATATTATTTTTTTTTTATCAAGTTCATCATTTAAAATTTAAATACTTATCATGCAAAAATTAATTTAAGATATATTAACAGATTTCTGAATTGTAGTTTTAGTTTAATCAAATATCCATAAGTACTATGAATCATACAATCTCATTCACTTTTACATATTTATTTAGTAAAAACAAAAATCAAAACATCAACAATATAAAAAATTATTTCAAATTCCACACTTATCTTTTGAACCAGAAGTCAACATACTTTGGTATTTTCATCTTAAAATTACAAGGTGACGACTTTGCTAATAGACTACTATTTAAATGATAGTAAATGATTTTTGGTAAACTAAGAACAAAACTAATTTTCACATCAACTTTCACTTAAGTTGAATTGATTACACTATCATGTTATGTGAGCATAGACATCAACTTTAATATATCTTTTCTAATGACAAAACAAAATTGAGTAAAGATTTTAATATTTAGGGACTTATCTTGAATTCTTCAGGAAGAGATTCTTGGCCTTGAGTTCTTCTGTGTATGGAGATTGTTAGCCTTTGTTTTTGTACTAAATAAATTGCGAATCTGTTATAAAAATGTTAAGTTTAATACATCTTATGCCCAAATTCAACAAATACACCAGGAAGACTTGTTAGCACATATGTTTTTGCACAAAAAATAAAGATGACATTTGCTAAGAAATAGACTAACCAGTGCACAATGTACATTGGTATCCATAATCATGATTTTCTTTTCCATTTTTGTATAAAGCTATGCATTCTGCTATGCTAGAAACTCTCATCTCCAGCCTCAATGTGGCTGAACCCGTAGCATTTAATCAACCTTTGTAGTTTCATGGCTTTCCTCACTTGTTCTGTATCAAGCCAATGACCATGTTCTGCATAGATCATATTCAGCAATGTGTAATTACCAGCGTTATTTGGTTCTGATCTTATAAGATGTGGAGCTAGCATTTCTGCTATGTCCAGTCTTCCGTGAAGCTTACAAGCCGATACCAGAGAGCTCCATACTCTTGCACTTGGTTTCATGGGCATTGTTCTCACTATTTCCAAAGCATCTTCAAGGTTACCTGACCTTCCAAGAAGATCAACTAGGCATGCATAATGCTCAATGGTTAACGGAATTTCACAATCTGCATTTACTTGTTTGAATATCTGTTGTCCCTCAGCTACAAGGCCAGCATGATTACAAGCAGATAAAACTGCAAGCAAGGTGATTACATCAGGTTTCACACCTCTCTCTTTCATTTCATGAAAAAGATGCAAAGCTTGTTTACCACATCCGTGAATGCCATAGGCATTAATCAAACTACTCCACGTAATAGAATCTCTGTTCCGCATTTCTAGGAATATCTTACGGGAACCATCCAAACAACCACACTTGGCATACATGTTTATGAGTGCATTCCCCACAGAGATGTTATAAGTAAATCCACATTTAAAGACATGGCCATGTAGTCCACAACCATACTTTAGTGAAGATATATTTGTGCAGGCAGAGATCACTGCCAACAAGGTTACATAGTTTGGTTCAGTTTCCTCACTTCTCATCTTATTAAAAAGCTCCAATGCTTTGTAGCTATCCCCTCTTCGAGAATAGCTCCCAATGATCGAACTCCATAACACCACATCTCTACAACAAGACCCTTTAAAAATTAACTCCGCAAGGTGCAGTGATTCTCCACAATCACAATACATATTTATAAGTGCCGATGAGAAACTAGGACTTGATTCAAACCCACGACGAAATGCATATCCGTGAATCTCCCTCCCATGCTTAACAAAGCCTGGCTCGGCACATGCTGGTAACAGAGCAATTGATGTCACTCTGTTTGGGCAAACTCCCTCAGCCTGCATTTCTCGGAAGCATGCAAAAGCCTCATCATAATCTTGGTTAGCAATGCATCCAGATATCATAGCAGTCCATGAAACCTCATTTTTCACCTCCATTCCATCAAACACACGCAAAGCCATCAAATAATCATCACACCGAAAATAAAAATCCACAAAAGCTGTTGACAGAAACACCGACTCTCCTATCCTCTCATCAACAACAACAAGAGCATGAATCTGTCTCCCTATTCCCCTTGAACCAATTTTCCTCCCACACATGGACACCACACTAGCTAGCAACTCAGGCTTAGGAACAAGACCATGAAAATACACATCTTTCAACACTTCCAAAGCTTCTTGGAAACACCCATTTTGCAGATAACAATTAATCAAGGAGTTCCAGGTGATGGGGTCTCTGTGAGAGATTGTGTCGAACACTTGCCGTGCTGATTCAACATCTGAAAACTTGGCATACATGGAGATGATAGAATTGGACACAACTGCTTCGGAGTGAGAGGCTGTCTTGAGAGCCAAGCAATGAAGCTGTGTGCCAAAAGCATGAGATTGAGCAGAGGAGCTTGCCTTGATGACTGAAGGAAGAACAAAGGGAATGGAAGAGTGGGCAGAGAAATGGAGTTGAGTGAAAAGTTGAAGTATGTGATGATGCAGACCCTTTGAAAGGAACGTTTTGATCTGGTCGGAAGGGGAAGAACATGTGGGGGCCACAGTGGTGAAAAGGCGACGGGTGAAGAAGGACATGCAGGGCAGAGATACTCCAAATTCAGAGTCACAGACACTGCATGCCCACTTCGTTCAAGCTTCACTCTTATATAAATTGGGTATACTTTTACTCCTCTAATTTTATTTTTTTAATTTAATTTAATTTAGTCTTTCGATTAGTTAAAAAAGTTTAATTTATAATTTTTCGTTAAGTTAGAATTAAAACCATATATAAACACATGTTAAATCAGTGAAATCTTTAACTTTTTTAAAAAAAATTTATAAATTATTACGTGTCAGATTATCCGTCGTATTACTGTTTTGACATATAATTTTAATAATAATTTTTTTCGGTTTAATCTTTTAATTAAATTTTTTGTTCAAGCTACGATTCAATCTTGTCTTCTCTGATTTGAAATCAAGTTATTAAACAAACTTAATTAAAATTATATATATATATATATATATATATATATCATAATAATTTTGTTGAATATATATATTAAATCACTCTGTTCAAATACCCAAATTATTTTATTTTTTACATTTTTTACTTTTATAATGTTTTACAAAAATAAAATTTTGTACATTCGTAAAAAATAAAATAATTTGAATATTTAGATATAATGATTTAATATATAAAACAAAAAGAGTTATTTTAACATACATATATAATATATAAATTATAATTAAATATATTTACTAATTTGGTTTTAAATTAAAAAAAAATATCTAATTTCTTTTATAGTTATAATTATATTATATTATGTATTTATTTTTGTTATATTATTGATAATAATAAAATCTATAAATTTTAAATATTTTATTTTTTGTTGTCCCAAAGTTCATGATAAGATCCGTCGTTGCCTACTACACTTTTAGTTTCTCTTTTCAAAATATTTTGATAGCTTTGTTTGCTTTCTTGTCATTATGTATGGGGATGAATGCATAATTATTCTTCTCAGATCCATGCATAGTATTTATCTAATAAATCAATAGTCACTTCCTTGTATAAGATTTCTCTACAAACTTATTCAAAATCATCATCAACCAAAAATATATATGCACTCAGTTTTTCAATTGTCTTCTAATATGACTTCAAATCATCAGTCAGATATCTCAGTTTTTCAATTGCATTATGCTTCATGACTACTTTTCTTATAATGGTCTTCCCTAAATATCTCAACCAAATTAACGTTCTATTATTTTGTTTAGTTGGTAATGTCACGTGGTTCAAAACAAATAGATAACGCAACACTTTTATTATTTTGTTGTTTTTTCAAAGATTCTCTTCTTGAGTGAAATCAATCGGAAAAACAGGAAAAGTGAATCCAGAATACGTGTTATATGGGAACAACAACATCGATTACTTAGTCTTGGCTGCAATCCTCTTTTTCAACCCTTTTCAATTTGTAAGTTCCTTACAATGTTTTGTTTTAAACAAGAATATCTGACTACAATTTCTTGAAAGCCTCTTTCTTGGTTTTTCTCATAAGATCTTGTTTTTAATGGAACAAAGCTTTCCCAATCAAGATCTTTTTCCAGCATCCAAACCTTCTTCTACCACCACTGCATATCCTATGTTTCCCTCTCATGAAGCAATGCAACAAGAACACAATGCCTCGATGAAGAATAAAACCTGGGAAGGTGTTCCTCTTCCTCTCAAGAAAAACTATTCGGGTTTAAATGGGTTTTCAGAATCAAATAAAATGCATATGGTCCTGTCAATAGAAATAAGACACGTTGCTCGCAAAAGGGTTTAATCAAAGTTCTTCAATTTGATTTTGCAGAGACTTTTTTTCTTGTTACTAAACCAGTCCCTATTTTTTAATAGGTGATTTTATAACCCAATTCATGACAGGATACTGTGATCGCTATTTGTGATGACGATGATGAAATCAAAGCCACATCTTTTTTTTGTTGGTTCAAATGTCGTAAGTGATGTTTAATTTTTTCAATTTCTTTATAGCCATCTCACTTATATCATTCCTAAAAAATCACGGCATTGAAGACTTATCGTATATTCTATTAATTTTCTTGAAAAATAACTGCAAGAAAAAGGTAAAGAAAATAACATTCATGGCTGAAAATTAAGTTTTCGTTCTCACTTGACGTGTGGGAATCCTCATCCAACTTTCTCCACTTTTTATTTATGGTCAACTACTCCCACCAGTGAAAGATGAGACATTGATCTTATTATTCCTCGACAAGAGAAAATATGTAAAAAGAAAATTACAGTTATAAACTGCATTCTGACAACAGCAATGACCTAATTAAGATCTAGAAACCACTTCCACCAAAGTGTTCAAATCTTGTGCTGCTTTACCTTGTGCTCCAGCTGCATCCACCACTGTTGTTTTCACTTTCACAGCATTTTTCTTCATCAGATTCCCCTCTTCCTCCACCAGAATCAGTCTCAAGCATTTCACCAACCCATCTTTCGTGAACACCCCACCTTCCACTCTCACACCAATCTCCCAAACATCCTCAACCATCCTCCCAGTTAACCCATGGTCGCCAAAGAAAGGCCTGCATATCATAGGCACTCCATTCGACATGCTCTCGAACACCGAGTTACAACCGCAGTGAGTCACGAACACTCCCACAGAACCATGTCCCAAAACCTGAGTCTGAGGAGCCCAAGCCACAACTTTCCCACGTTCTCTTGTCCTCTCAAGAAACCCACTTGGCAGAACACCCTTCAGATGCTCCTTCAGAGACCACAAAAAGGGAAAGCCACTTGCTTCCAACGCTTCCGCCACCGCCACGATCTCATGTGGCGGTGGTGTCACCACTGTCCCGAAGCTAACATACGCCACTGACCCACCCTTCTGCTTGTCCAACCACGACAAGCACCCAGTGCCGTCTGTGTCTGATGGAGGCAAGGGTGGCAGAGGCAGTGAAAGAGTGAGGAAACCAACGTAAAGAAAGTACTTGAACTTTGACTTCATGTCCTTAGCCAACAAGGGTGGGTCTAGTTCCTCAAAGAAATTCACAACCACTGCCTCGGCTTGAGGTAACACACTTCCCAATGACGCTAGTGTCTTCGAAAACAGTGTCTCCTCTTCACCGACACCTTGGATCACATCTTCTGGCAAGTCTTCAACTCGCATCTTAGACAATCCAGGAACAAAATCCAAAGGGGTGTCTCGTGCTGCAGAGTTACACCTGTGGCGTATCAAATCGGTGTAGAAATGTGCAGAGAGCGAGCATGACAAAGGAGGCCAAACCGCAACCCATGGAACGTTCAGGCGCTGAGCCACGGTGAGAGAGGGTGCGACAAAAGCATCAGCGATGACAGAAGTAACTCTCTGTTTTGTGTGAGCCACTGCCATGTCTATTCCCTTCTGCAGGTTGTGAGGACAAGCCTGAAGAAAAAGGTTGACTCTTTCAACTGGGTGGCCACCTGGAACATGACCCTCTGGGACTCCATCGCTTATACTGTAGAACTTGATGGTGTTTGGGATGTGGGGATTTGAGATGAGAAGAGGGTTGTTGGAGTGTTCAGTGCCTATGAATGAGAATTGCAAGTTGGGAGCAGCATTAGCCAGCTTCAGCACCAGGTTTAAGAGAGGAGTAGGGTGGCTTCCAAAGGGGAAAGAAAACACTGCAACATGTTTCTTCTCTTCTGAATTTGCCATAATTTTATCTCAGAGAAATCAGAGCAATGGAGTTTTGAAGTTCTCTCAACACTTAAATATATATTCATGATTCCATCAACCGTTCCTTCACCATCTATCTGGGAAGTGTCTACTTGTCCACTTTACATCCATTCATATATTTTTTTTCTATTTTTTAGACAAATAATTATTTGTAAAAAAATAAAAGGTAAAATAAAAATACCAAAAGAACTTATAAATTTTTGGGACTATAATAATAATTTCGATAACAATTTATAAAATTAAAAATTATTAGTTACTAAAATCATTAAAAAAAATTAAATTTTGTTTTTAAAATTATTTTTTAATTAAGAATTTTCTTATATATTATAAGTGTACAAAATTATTAAATGTAGTTTCATATAAAAAAATGTTAAAATTAATCAAATATGATCATCTCCCTTGTTTTTTCTTCTTTCGAGTTCCTTCCATTCAAGTTGTGGTTGGGGTTATAAATCCCTTAGCACCACGTGAACAGAAGGTCACTCTCCGGTAACAATTTTTTTTTTCCAAGGATTTTTAATAAAAATTGAAATGAACTTTTTTTCTTACTTTAGAATTACCTAATACGTATAAACTCTTTCAAATGTATTAAAGCCTATACCCCATGAAGCACCACAAGTGTGAAAAGCTTATAATTTCTGTAATAGGAGAAAAGTATTAATTGATGTGTAGTGTATAAAAGTAATTGAGGAGAAAAATTAAAGGAATAGGAGAATATGAACAGCTTATAATTTCTGTAATAAAAATATCTTAAAATCTTATGCTTTAAATAAAATAATATATTTGTGTTTCAAATATTCATCTTAAAATAAAAGTTGCAGCACCTCTGGGTAGGGATGGCAACGAGGCGGGACGGGGACGGGTTTCACTATTCCATATTTATTTCCGTAAAAAAAATTCATCATCATCCACATATCCAAAATTAACGGGTATCAAACTTTTGTCTCATCCTCATCCCCACCGGGTAACGGATATAATCCCGTACCCATACCCGTACCCATTTTCTTACTACTTTAATATTAATTTTAATTAATTTTTATAAAATAATAAAAAATTACGGTAAAGGAAACATAATATTATCAAATATTCAATATTAGGAGTATGGTTGTTTCT
>Ga0099823_1007930_pt1 | contig 10802 bp, 5 predicted proteins | sample CowpearedBW_FD_76831 | JGI IMG/M metagenome (GOLD analysis project Ga0099823, IMG submission 76831) | Root nodule microbial communities of legume samples collected from California, USA - Cow pea red BW | ecosystem: Host-associated > Plants > Roots > Nodule | place: USA: California | collected... | reverse complement strand
ATATTAATAATTTATTAGACATATATTATTAATTATTATATTATATATTATTATTAGTTATTAAAAATATATATTATTAATTTTAATAATTATTACATATATAAATATATTATTTATTATATATATATAATAAAAATAATTATGTATAATTATTAATTATATATATGTAAATTATAATTTAAGAATAATATATTTTATAAATATAAATATTTAAAATATTGTGACAAAATAATGTTTTAAAGATGATTAAAATTGTCAAATTATCGTTATAAACTTTTGCATCTTTAAAGAATGAAAATTTTGTGTAATCTTGCAAATCTGTTTCTGCGTATGTTCTTAAATCATCGAAAGAAAACACAAATTATATGAATTCATCCGCACGAATCAGCGAATTTGTAGAATCTGCACAAAAAAATACTAAGTTAGTCTGTCTGTTCATTTATATCCCGTGAAAGTTGATATATTATTTTTCAAAAGCCATACTTTTAAAGAATATGATATTTACTATATTTCAGATTATATGAACAGAGACCGAAACAGTTCTACGATTTTGTTGGTATGATCCATCAATTATATATAGAGAAAACATTTTTAACCCTAAAATACGCTTCTCACATGCATCAGAGGGAGTGAGTAGTGTGAAGCATTACCGAAATAAATAAAAAAATTGTAAGAAAGGGAAGAAGAAGAAGTACAAAAGAGTTGAATATAATAATATTTGGGCCATGTCTTAGAATAAAGTATTATAGAGAAGGAAGAAAGTGGCAACAGCATATGAAGGAACATGCTACCTTGATTAGCGGTGGAGTATGGGTGTGGTGTCTTAATCGTGTCGTTTGCCTTTATAATCAGCAGATGCATCACTGCCAGTATCACTGTCCATAGAAGACTCTCAACTCAGACTGAACAAGACAGATTCCTTCTAGGGCAAAAACAATCTTTGACTATCTGTCCCCATTTAACCTCATAATTAATTTATATTTCTTTCTTACTCACTGTTTTTATTTTTAACTAATCAAAATGTAAATACACATACACACGTGCTATTGGACTGTTTCGGTTGATATTTCCATTGGTAAACTTAATAGACACAGGTTTACCCTTTTCTAGTTTTTTACTGAAAACAATGATGTTTGATTTGAGTAGTGTTAAATTATGGCACCCAATAAAACTTTTTGTATTTATTTAACACAAATTACCATTGAAAGTTGGTGTTAGAAATAGTTTTTAATGGGGTTGAGAAAATTTGTAAAGCGCGGGAAATTTTAACTTGCAGGCTCTTCTCGTACGATATTTTAATGGGAAGAACCATGTTCACTCTTAAGCCATCACTATCAGCACCAATTAAGAAAGAGAAAAAGGTGGGGATCAATAAGATAGCTTGTTCCTTCTTTTTTATTTTCTTGTCTATAAAAAAAATCTTTGGTGCAAACCAGATGACAACCACAGTGAATAAAATAATGAAGATGAAAATTTTTGTGCTAAAGAGTCATTCTGTCAGTGTGTTTTTGCTGTCTTATCTATCCATTTTTATGAAGTGAACAGGGACACAGAATCCTCATAATTTGCCATATTTCGTGCTTAACTAAAATGAATGAAGCACCACTAATGGCGGCAAAAAAGTTTTTCGTGTAGGTGAGTGGTGGGGACTCGAATCTAAGTTTGTTACCAAACCTTGTTGGGTTCTTTATTCCGCATTTGAATATTCAATATTTCACACTTGTTAGTTCCATTGTTGTTTATAAAATGTACGGTTCACTGTGAAGACAATGAACTAAAGATAAAGGTGCCCAAAACTTTGCTTTATTTCATTAAACCTAGTTTCAGAATGGAGACATAATTTAGAAAAGGTACAAAAACAATAAGAAGAATACACAAGAGTACATAAAACCTCCTACCACACCCCCATAGTTTAGGACCCCTGTTCCCTAAACTTGAGGCAACAGGTTTAGGAGTAAAGGGTTCATCTCCTAATGATGGATTCAATTTGACTTAAACAATTGACAAGTCTTTGTACAGTATAACTTGGTTCAGGGAATTAAAGCTTAAGCGTAAATAGTTTTCTTAAGGATAATTAATGATTTGCATTCACTTAAATTGTTTTTTTATATGTAATAAAAAATACAAATTACTATAGGACTTGCTTACTTATCTAATTTATGTATTATTGTATTTTTTTTAGTTTTAATCATATTACATAAACGTTAATATAAAAAGTTATGTAAGAAAAAAAATAAAATCAGACGTAAAACAACCTATGGGATTTCTTGGTTATGGTTGACGGCTGATTTGATTATTTCGATTAGTTTAACCAAATAAATTTAAGTTCAGGAAATTTAAGTTCAATTGCAGCGTAGGAAAGATATAAATTTGTTTGACATTTGTTTTTAAAATTAGAAATTTAGATGTGAGTCTAAGTTTCACATGGTAAAAATAAGGAAGTTGAGCATCATATAAAAATGAGAATTTATAAATTTATTATCTTAATATTTTAGTTGAAGGTTGTATCAATCTTTTATGTGTGGGTTGAACTTACACATTAGAGGAACATTGTTGAGAATCCAAATGATGAAGATCCATAAACTCATTGTCTTAGAGTTCTGAGTTGGAAGTGGTGTCAATCCCTTATGTGTGAGTTGTATCTCATTGATATTATATCTCCCCAATAATCTTTCCTCAAAAGATCCATAATATAGATAATATTGTTTTTAATACGCAATAAGGTAGGTTGTGAATGAATTCTCATTCTCCTAAGATTCCAATTGAAGTTTTGTTTTAATATATTTAATAATAATTTCACTTTATTTAGGAATCGAGATTAAAAACAATTTAAATTTATATGTTTCCTACAATTTTCAAATTTTATATGTAATAATTGACCTTAACAACATTATTTCAATAGACTGAAGTTGGAACATTAACTCGTATGTGACAATGAAAACAATATTCTAATATATATGAAGTATGTTTAAAGGATGTTTCGAACATTTAATTTATTTGATAGATGAAATACATCTTTTGGTAATTAAGATTTTAGATGGTTTATTATTTCATTCTCTTTTAAGTTACTTTTTAAAGATAAAATATTTTATTAAAACTTTAAAAGGAAAACTATTGCTTTCTAACTAAAATAAATATTAAAATATAATCAACGGAGGATGCTAGAAAATGAAAGTAAAACTGAAAGAAAATGACTTACAGTTTCAACTAAACACTAATTTAACTATCATAAGGAAAAAATATTATTTTAAATGAATTACAAAATTTCTTTTCAAGACACAAGTGATTTCTATTTGAAATGTTCTTACTAAAAGTAAATTACACTTTTACAGTCTATAATTTTTATATCCAGGTTTTAAAACATTTTTTCATCATATGTAAAATTAACAATAGTTTTGATTTTAATTTCTATAATTTAATTTTTTATTTTTATTCGAATAAAATTTGAAATCACACTTTTTAGTTCTTATAATTGGTTTTACTCTTGTGAAATATTCTTTTATTTCATTAAAACAAAATTAATTAACTGTTTTCATTCTTTAATATTTATTTAAAAATGAATGGATAACAATTATTTCATAAGTATCAAAATCTTTTTAAATGGGTAACATGAATAGTTTAGAATGATATATTGATTATTTAAAATCGTATATGAATAAAAAGGATACTTTGAATTTTAGAGAAACAAAATAAAGAAAAAATATTTTTTTTTTGACCAAAACAAAAAGTCACCCATTTTATATACCAAAAGCATATTTAAGTTTTATATTAAATGTATATTTATTTTTACCAAATAAATTAATCATCTAATCAAATAAGTTATATGCTAACGTAACGTATAGCAAATTAAGAAAAATACTAACTTGATGGGACTTCTTTTATCAAGAAAAATGAGTTATATAGGATCAAAGGTACTTATGTGTAGATGAACTTTGGTTTGAATGCCTTTGAACCTATACAATTCAATCTTCTTAGTGGTTCAATCTCTGTCATAAGTTTGACTTCTTTATTCACCAACTTTTCTTTAACTTTGTCAAAATCCTTCGTTTGATAAGAACACACAAAACTATGAAGTTAAAAAATGTTCATTTCGTTGTAGATTTTTTTATTGGATGAACAACATTTTACGCTAAACCTTGTAACAATCCAACGTAAATTTATATTGGTCATGGTAAGTGCCCAATTTAAATTTACGTCGGTCATTGAAAGTGTTAAATATAAATTTATGTCAAATGAAACACTCCAACCTAAATTTACTTACCCCGATATGTTAGAATCATGCAACGAAATGTTTGCGTTTGGACTAAAACCAAAAAGGGATGAATTGACTTAATTAATAACATTAATACTTTAAATTTTTTTTCAAAATTTTACATTCAATGAAAAATCTTTCCTTTAATGTAATTGTAGATAATTAGAGAGAGTAGGGAAAGAGAAGATTGACACATGATATTTTATATTGGTTTGGATAAAAAAACCCTATTTTCCGTTATTAATCTTTCTAAAGAGGTATTAACTCAAACATTAGAAACAAACTGATTACAAATAGGAATAAGAAAAAATTAGGATAGAAAGCACATCTTTTGAAGCCATAAGAGACGAAAAACACCTCCCTTGAAATCCACAAGGGATGAACATATCCTTTGAGTCCCACAAAGGATGAAGACACATCTCTTGAATTACACAAGAGTCAAAGAAACACCTTCCTTGAATCCACAAGGAATGAACACTTCCTTTAAATCACACAAAGGATGAACAACTTCTTATAGCAACAACTGCAACACTCAATCACACACGAACCCACTTGGTGGAAGTTATCACTTTACCCACACTAGGTTTTTCAAAGTCTTTCTACAAAGAGTTCTCAAGTATTTAAACTTCTCTATTTTGTGAAGAGAACTCTCACCTCATTTATAGAAGTTACTTTGTGAAAATCACTTTTTACTTAAATAATTGATTATCACCTCAGATAATCATCAATTATTTCAGTAAGTTTTGCAAATAAATAAAACTCTCTCAATGTTGTGCTGCATGAGTTATGACTTGTGACATTTGACCTACTAATTTAAGTATTTTAAATAGGATACATAAATTACAAAACTTTAACAACTAAACTCTTAAATTTTGAATGTATCTCTTGAATTGAAACATCTTTTAAATCTTTAATATTTTTCTATGAATCATTAATACAACTCTTTATTGAAATAAGACAGGATGTACATTTTTCTTTATCACGATATCGAACATAAAATAAACATTAAAAAACTTGTAATAAACAATGTAAAAACTTTTTTATTAATAAATGTCAACATCAATTAGTGTCAATATAATTTTAGAATATATAACTATTCCTCTAAATTCATTTTTAAAGTGAATTGTATACTAAATTTAATATTTTAATAAGTATATGTAATATTTATTGAAGGTCAAATATACATTCAATTATATTAACCGTTAATCAAATTTAAATAAAACCAATAAAATTAAAATTGTTGTATTAAAATGATAATTCTTTTATTGCTCTAAAAACAAAATATATTAATATTTATTTTTATTAAACCAACATGTCCAAGACCAAAAGAAAAACTTTTATAAACTAAAATATACGACACCTATCTTATTTTTGGAAAAACTTCCCACTACCACATGCAATTGTTCCTTTTTAATTCTTAAGAATCAATCCAAACTTACGTGCTATACAATCTAAAACCTTAGTACAAAGTTGAAGAACACTTGCTTCCATACTAAGTATCTTTCCTCATCTTCAACTCTACTGAAATTTGATTGGCTAAGGACCAATCTTTTGTAAGAGCAAAAGTCAACATCTTGTTGGAAACTATAATTTAAGACGTCATTTAGATTTTTTTTCCTCCTCACACAGATTATATCCTTCGTTTTTCGGTGCAGAACATTCTTATCATAATTGGGACCTTTTTCGCTCTTTTATGTTAAACAATTGCATGTTGTGTGGCACTAATCGAAGCCTTCATATGACAAATCCAATGCACCATTTTCAGAATGAGGAATCAATTCCAGCACCTAAAATGTTCAGTGATTGATGTTCAACCAACGCTGCTAACCTCTAACACACAGAATGGGCTTTGCATCTTCTTTGATAAATGGTTTATTCCTCTCCAAGATTATGACTCATTGTAGATGCAAAGTGATACCACATCATAGGTATATCGGTTAAAGATGCAAGATCTTCTCAACTGAATTTGTTTGTGATCTTTGACTCACCACAACACTTGTTCTCGCATATACCTTTCCACGTCTCAAAGTGCTTCTCATCCTAACGCACTCCTCCCCGCAAAAATTCTTCAACAAAACCCACAGTTTCGTTCATAAGTTTCTTTTCGTTACAAAAACAATAATTTAAGCTTTTGATCTTTTTGGGATTTTCATTTTTTTAGTTCAAGTTTGGCAAATTAGATTCCAAATGTTGTGATTGTGTATGATTTTAGTGAAATGACAAGTGGCGCTGTGATCATATAACATGTTCATGAAAGCTTTTATATATTTAGAGAAAAACTAACGGAGAGATACAAAAATAATAAAATTATGAATTTTGGATCAAATTCGCTTAATTGAAACTTCAATATCATAATCACAAAAATTGTTACAATAACCTATCGAGTTTGGTCTCAATGATATTGGGCCATTTAGTATTTATTCTGCCAGCCCACTTACTCTGGTGAAGGTCCATGAGGGCAATCAATACTGATGAAGAAAAAACCTAAGCCCAAACTGAGCCCAACTTTTGTATATATTGAAAAATAATTCTCGTGTAAGAATTTTAAATATTATTTATCATAATTATATATAAATAGTTAAAATTAAAAGTTAGTAATATAAAACTTTTAAGAAATGATTTCTATTTATCTTATAATTTTGATTATTAAATAAGTTCTGACAATTTATAATTTTTTTTCCTCAAAGCTATTAAGTGATAAACATCACTACCAATAAACTAATTTCATTTATATTGCGTGAATTAAAAGCATTAATTTGTTTCCGTTGACATATTTACTATATGACTAATTTGATATCATAGAATGGCCTTTAGGAATTCTCAAAGGTTAAGTTGTAGGGAAAGAGGTACGAACCTTCGTCAAGAGTATTATTTTTGTTTTCTAGTACATAATATCTTTGTTTGTATTGACTTCACAATCGAATGGTTCAACTAACTTATGATTATTTTTAAAATCTTTTATCTTTTATATTATTAAGGATCATTTAGTAGTTAAAATAAGATATAATTCTTTCATCAAAAGTAGATATTGCAACAGCATATAAACTATTGTAAAAGCATAAAAAGAGTCATTTAACATTATTTTCATATTCTTGAAAATACATTTAAGAAATAGTTATTTAATTTTCAATATTTTAATTAGTAAGCTATTTTATATTTACATGTCAATATTATCATGAATGAAAACAAGATAATTTAATATATTGTGTTTTGTATACATATATTGCGGTCATTAAAGAAAAAAGTGGATAGAATAATTTTGGCTGTGTGAACCTGCAGTTCATTTTGAAAGAGCAAGGGATCATATTCGTGGGAACAATCATTATTCTGTTTAGCGTTTTCTTCTTATTGTTATCAAATTCTTCATTCTTTATCTTCGCTCTTCAAACTCACAACAAGAAAGCAGAGGAAGAAAGGAAGCATGGTGAAGGACAGAAACATTGGTGTTGCATTGGACTTCTCAAAGAGCAGCAAGGTTGCTCTCGAATGGGCGATTGAAAACTTGGCCGATAAAGGCCACACCTTTTACATCATCCATGTCAACCACGATTCCTCTGATGATCGTAACCAGTTGTGGGTCAAATCTGGTTCTCGTGAGTGTCTTTTATCGTTCATTTTTCATTTGGGTCTTTTCTGAGTATGTCCCATCCTCTGTTTTCCTCTGTTTTCGTACGATCTGATTTGATATGGTTTGGGTGTCTTTGCAGCTCTTATTCCTCTGAGTGAGTTCAGAGAGGCAGAGGTTCTGAAGAACTATGGCGTACACAGTGATGCTGAGGTCCTTGATTTGCTTGACACTGCCACCAGACAAAAAGAGGTTTCTTATTTTTCTATTTCTTAGATTCTTAGCGTTTGCCATGAGTTTTTGAGCTTTATGAGTGAGTTTTGTGGATTCGTAGGTTAACGTTGTTGTAAAATTGTACTGGGGTGATGTGAGAGAGAAACTTTTGGATTCCATTGAAGATCTGAAGCTGGACTCTTTGGTCATGGGAAGCAGAGGTCTCAGCACAATCCAAAGGTGCCTACACTTTTTTTTTTTTTTCAATTTGTTATGTTTCATTGAAAATTACAAAATCATAAAAATAATTTTTTAATATAAAAATAAGAAACTTACAGTTTTATAGTTTTCCACAAATCTTAAACTTGTAATAAAAATACTAGAGAAAAGTGTGTTATAGTTTTCTCCATATACCACTCTTTATCTGTATGGATGTCTTGAATATTTTGTTTCTGTTGTTTTGTTAAGAATCTGTGGTTTTTATTTGTTAATTGTTATGATTTATTTGAATAAAATTGGGTGAAAAACACAGGATGATACTGGGAAGTGTAAGCAACTTTGTGATGACTCATGCTCCATGCCCAGTGACAATTGTGAAGGAGTAGTATTAATCAGATGATAGATTTGGGAGAACATTTACACCTTTGATGATGTTTTTTAATCCGTTGACTGTCACTGTACTGTACTACATGATATAATTTTACATGTATATCGTATTAGAAGTTGTCGATCATGATTACGTTTTACATATGAAGTGTTCTAATACTCTAATTTTAATATTACACTGCCTACTGGAAATTACTTTTAGAAGAGATTGATAATTTTTTGTACATAATATTATTATTTATATCCATGAACTGTTGATAATTTATAGGAATGATTAAGTAATTTAATTAATAATTTATTCATATGAGCGTTACGGACAAGTTTTAACTAGGGTTTGAAATGAAATCATGTTGGACCACTAACTTCCCAATGGACTAATCTTTAAAGAGTTTATGCGCAAGTTCTTTCTTCACCTCCAATAATTTCAACCTGCACCCCCAATGGTTAAATGACTTATTTGTACTACTTCATCTTCTTCTTTCTACACCCGTACCTCCTTGAGTTTTTATTTCAGACTTAGTGTCATAACATTTTACTACTGTGAAGAACTGCATTAGATACTCATTGTCCTGCCATGTATTTTAGATAGTATAATTTGTAATGCATTTTTATTCTCTATTTCAGAACACACAATCGTGAATACACATTTTATATTTTATAATGCGTAATCCAGAATATAAAATAAAAGAACACTTCAAAATATATAATTTTGAATACAAAGTATTTCTAGAATACATAATCAAGAATTAAAAAGTATTATACAATCCACAATTCAAGATACAAAATTTGCATTCGAGGCTATATGAATTCTAAAACGCAGATCTTGTATTTCATATCGCCATGCAAAATATTTTTATTTTTGTATTGTATTTTAGAATAATGTTTTGGAATATATATTTTTGTATTGTAATTTTAATTTTTTTTAATTTTTCTATATTATGAAATTATTAGGAAACTATAATGTTTTTATGGCGGTTCTTTCCAATATTCATGTCTTAGGAACTATATATAACTTTGATGAACACAAAGATCTTGCATCTAATTTACTATACAATTAAAAACCTAACAAACGACAACTTCTTAATATAATAATATATTTGCAATTTTATCGTTCAAATTTTTTTATCCAAAAACAGAATAAACACTAGTGTGTCATTCATTCAGATTTTTGAACAAAAATAAAATAAATCAAATTTCAAATTTAAAAAATTGATAAGCTAAATCTATTTGCGTTCATTCATTCAGTCACAATTTCTTTTCTGCCTTACTCTCTTCCTCTTATCTCGATCAACCACAAACATAACATGCTTTTCTTTGACCTATGGACGTTCTTCACTCCAATGTTACCTTCTTCTTCTTCACTCCAAACCTTTTCTTCTTCTTTAATTTGACGCACAACAATGATATGTATTTCTCCACTTTTATGTTTTTCTTTATAAAGTTCTGATTTTTCAGCAAACAAAAACAAAAACATTTTATTTGGTGTATTTCTTTATGTATTTATGTATTTCTTTATAATGTTCTTCTTCTTCTTCTTGCCAAACAAAAACAAAAACATATTATTTTGTTGAAGAAGAGAAAAGATATGAACTACTTGACAAGATGAAAGGTTGGAAAAGTTCAAAGCTACCTGACCTCGACGAGATGATAGGTTCGAAAAGTTCAAAGCTTTCATACCCATTATTATGATTTTATTGACAAAGTTCTTATTTTTCAAGGACGGTCTTTTTTCTTCCCGAGCATAAACATATTATTTCTTGGTTAAATAACTTTTGGTCTTACAACCTTTTCTTCTCAGAAGAGGTTTGTTCACTACAAACCTTTTATCTAATGTTTGAAGGTTTTCTTTGAGTTGCATGAACTTTCACACAAGCTTGAAGAGGTGTGTATTTCTCTTCTCATGTTTTAGTTTATCCATTTTTTTTTTGTTTTCTTGACAAAATTACAATTTGTAAAGAATTCTCTTCTTTATGATCGAACATATTCATATTCTTCTTTTTATGTTTTTAACTTTCGTTTTATTTACATGAATAGAGTTCAGATCCACAAGAGGTATGTATTTTTTATGATTTTTTTTTCTCTGATGAAATATTTGAGAGAACACATTCATCTCTTCTTCTTTTTTTTTTTTTTTGATTTTATTTTGTTAAAGTTTTTTTTTATTTT
>Ga0099823_1007926_pt1 | contig 10805 bp, 9 predicted proteins | sample CowpearedBW_FD_76831 | JGI IMG/M metagenome (GOLD analysis project Ga0099823, IMG submission 76831) | Root nodule microbial communities of legume samples collected from California, USA - Cow pea red BW | ecosystem: Host-associated > Plants > Roots > Nodule | place: USA: California | collected... | reverse complement strand
GTTGATGGGTTGGGCTAGACGAAACCGGGCTTACTAATTTAGAAAGCGCAATTACTTCCTGCACCATATCCTGCATCATTCTCCAGAATTTATTTTCCCGATAAATAATTCCGGAATTTTTTTTTCCAGAAAGCAAAAGTTTTCATCTTCTAATAAAAATGTTTTTCGGAAGAATTTTGATGGGGTGGGAGAAGAAATTTAAAGGGATGCAGGAAGTAATCGCGTTTAAAAAAGAAAAAAAAAACCGTGTTTGCAAATTGAGCTAACATTATTCCAAGACTTTATTTTAAAAATTAGGATTAAATATGTTTGTATCCTTTAACTTTTAATTAAAATTAGAATTAGTCTTTCTTGAAAACCTTAAATTAATTTAGTCTCTTATTTTTAGAAATGTATGGATTTAGTCCTTTAAACCAATTTTTTTAAAGTTTATTTGACGTTTATAACACGTTTTTCAGCTAACATTGAATCGAACATGTGTCAAACGATGTAAACAAACTAAAATACTATAATAAAATGTGTTTGAAACGTCAAATAAACTTGCATAAAATTTTGTTAAAAGGACTAAATTCACACATTTACGGAGTTTGAAGACTAAATTGATTCAAAGTTTACAAGAAGGACTAATTTCAATTTTCACTATTGAAGGACCAAAAACATATTTAATCTTTAAAATTATTAAAAACCCTAATGAAAATGACCTAACTACATCTTTGTGACAGTAGAAGTCATTGCGCCTCCATGGAGTTTGTGCTCCTCCATTGTCATTATATCTCCATACAGTTTTCCCATCTCCATTACAGTAAAGTTACAACGTCGTGCACCTTAACTTTGTGTTTGGATGAAGCATTTCAACAATGTTGAGAAATTGAAATGCATTGTATTTGAATTGCTTGTAATTAAATTCCCTTCATTTTCTAAATAACTTGTTTGGATAAAGAAATTAAAATACCTTACATTTCAATTTCTTGTTTGGATAAAATAATTAACTTTCTTGTGAGATAAAATTTCATTTTATCAATACTTATTTTAGGCTTAATTATGTTTTGAGTTCATAATAAATTTGGAAACGAGTCGGTCAGGCTTGTCGGGTCAACAGGTCGGTCGGGTCTTTGGGCCTGCCCGACACCTCTAGGTCGTTTGGCACGCTAAACCCGTGTTGGTCGCCGGGCTCGCCCGTCCTGCTTGGGCCATCAGATCTGCTGACCCGTCTTGGTTGTCACGTCGGTTCAGCCCGTCTTTGTCTTCGAGCCCACCCGACTAGTCTGGGTCGTCAGTCATGTTTGGGTCATTGGGCCCGCCTGACCATTTTACGTTGGGGCTAGTCTAGTCTGTCTGGACCTTTGGGCCAGCCTGACACATCTTGGTCGTCGGACCTACCTGGGCGGTGTGGGTTGTCGGGCTTGACCAACCTGTTAGAGTTGTCAAGCCCGCCTGATCCATATGTGTCATCAAGTCACCCTCGTTCGTCTGGGTCGTCGGGTCCACCTGACCTGTCTGGGTCGTCGAGTTTGCCTGACCTGGCAGGGTCGTTAGGTCCACCTACCGTTTGGGTTGTTGGACCTGCCTGACCCGTCTAGGACGTCAGGCTCGCCTAACCCGTCTGGGTCGTCAATCTTGCTTGACCCGTCTAGGTCGTCGGACCTGCCTGATTCATTTGGGTCGTCGAGCCCGCCTAATTCGTTTGTGTCATTGGGCTTGCTCAACTCCTCTAGGTCGTCGGGTCTGCTCGAACCGTTTGTGTCATCAGGTCGGTCGGATCCATCTAGATCTTCTGGCTAGCCCAACCTATCATGGTTATCAAGTTTGCTGGGTCCATTTGGGATTAAGTGCAGAGTGTGAGGTTGAGTGAGAAGAATTTCAAATTCCACCTATTTTGAGGGTATTTGAATTTCTTCTAATTTAACTAATTGAAATACTTCAAAAAATGAATGCATTTTAAATGCTTTCTAATTTCTCTATCCAAACAAAACATTTCATTGCAAAGAATTTCAAATTCTCCAAATAAATGAATCACCCTTTTGAATTGCCTTATCCAAACATACCATAAAGGGTTTGGTAACAAAGCACATATGCAAAAGACAAAAGGTGAAAAGGCTATATTGAACTGAAGCATGATACAAGGTTTTATACACCACGTAAACAGGGTAATTGCTAATAACAAAAAAGGATAAAAGCTAAAAATGGAAAATTGTTACAATAACAACTTTATATTTTGGCTTAAAGACTAAACTTCAACACACCTCCTTAAGCTAAAAGTCTTTCACGTTTACAACTCCAATAAGTTTCCTCAAATCATTGAATCTATCACGTTTTAAAGCTTCAGTTAGAAGGTCTACCAACTGCTCTTCAGACTTGTAATACTCAATCTCAACTCTTCCACTTGTTACTTGTTCACGTATAAAGTGGAACTTAGTCTTTATATGTTTACTTCTACCATGAGAAGTAGGATGGTTTGCCAGACTGATAGCAGACTTATTGTCAACTAACAACTTCATCTTCTTACCAATACCAACCTTGAGCCCTTTCATCAAGGATTCCAGCCATACTCCTTGACAACTAGGTTTATAAGCAGCTATATATTCAGATTTACATGAAGATAGATTAACAACATGCTCCTTGGTTGAGCTCCACGATACATGAGTGTTTCCAAGAAAGAAGATGTTCCCAGATGTGCTCTTCTTGTCACTCTTATCATCACACCAATCTACATCTGAATATACAGTAATCTCCAACTCAAATTTTGTCTCAGACCTGGAAAATAGAACCCCAAACTCACTTGTCCCTTGCACATATTTCAGCACTCTCTTTTCAGCATTCATGTGTGTCATTTGTGGGTCCTAAATGTATCTACTAATTAATCCAACATTGAAACACAAGTCATGCCTTATATTGTAAAGGTGTGGCAACAACATTACTCTGGACCATTTTAAACTTCTTCAGTAATTCTCTTGCATACCGTGATTGATGCATAATTAAACCATTCAGACTTTGTGTAAAATCTATGCCAGAAAAATAGCTTAGCACCTCGAGGTCACTCAGACTTACATCATTCTCTTCTTGCGTATCTTTGTATCCAGAGTTGTATCTTGAGGAGCTTTTGGCCCTTTTCCCTTCCCTTTGTACTAGGATCGAGCCTGCAAGACCTGTTCTTGATAATGCCTTCTTTCATCCATACAATACTCGTGTGTCTCGAGTGAGTGCTACAACTCGCCAATCTCCAATTCATTAAGATTCTTTGTCTCCTCAATTGTGATCACTATATGATCAAACTTAGGTGGAAGAGACCTCAATACCTTGTTTACCACAAGTTGTTCGGTTACCTTATCACCACAAGATCTCATGGCATTCACCAATTCTTGGATCTTATTATAGTACTCAACAACAATTTCACTTTCCTCCATTATCAAGAACTCAAACATTCTCCTTAGTGCTTGTAGTTTCACTTTCTTGTGCTTGTCCGTATCTCCATTCGTTTTTATCAAGATTTCCCACACCTCTTTTGTTTTTCAACTTGGGAAATCTTGTTGAAGATCTTGGAGGTAACACATTGGTATAGCAATAAGAACCTTGCTTTGCTATCCAATTTTTGCTGCAGCTTATAGTTCTTCTTTTCCTCATTTGTTGCCTTGTTGCCCAATTCCACAAGACCATTTTTAATCACCTCTTTTACCTCCTCGAAACTGAAAACAACCATCATTTTTATTTTCCAATCATCAAAAATCTTATCATCAAACATTGGTAAGCCACCCTGAATTATGCCTCCCATGCCAGCCATGTTTTGTCTGCACAAAAACCTAACAGTTGCACCTACACCTTGAGGTTTTTCTCACTCATTTTCTTGATGCACCAAGAAAGCACACCTTTCACTGAAGAATCACTCTATTGGATGCCCTTTGTAACAATGTTTTTTTTAGACTGTACAATAACTAGCCTTTTACTCTTGCACGTAGGTCCTAGCTCGACTTAATTTTTGATACCATAAAGCACATATGCAAATGACAAAAGGTGAAAAAGTTATACTGAACTGAACCACAATACAAGGTTTTATACATCATGTAAACAGAGTAACTACTAATGACAGAAAAGGATAAAAGCAAAAAATGAAAAACTTATACAACAACAACTTTATATTTTGGCTTAAAGACTAAACTCCAACACACCTCCATTGATGAATCGTTAGTCCATGCACCTCCATAGCAAAAAGCTCCACATCACCATTACTCGGGGGGTGTATGTGTAGGAAGGGGTGTTTGTGATACGAAACTTTTTCAAATTAAGTACACATTTTATATTTTCAAATCTGTAATGCATGTAAATTTGGATACTAGATTCTACCGTTTATAATATGATTTTGGATCTACAATCATTTCAAATTGTACAATTTGAAATAGTTTCAAATCTAAAATCATATTATAGACTTCGTAATCCAGTATGTTAAAGAACCCAAAATTTATTACGGATTTGAAAATCCAAAATGTATTCATAAGACAACGACGAACAACACCACCACCACACCCAATGGCCACCACCATGCACCCCAACTACCTACCAACCACCACCCAAATTCAAAAACCACAAAGAAGTACCACAAATAGGTATGCAAGATGAAATCACAGCTTGAATAATACTTCTCCAAAACCTTGACTATTCATCACACTCTCATATTGCATAAATTTTGAGCAGAAATATTTTTGGGATTTTAAAAAGTACGGGGTGCAAGAAGAATATATGGAGATGCAGAAAGAAATAGACTTATTCAAATGCGCTGAAGTGTATTTTGAAAACTAAAGAACAATCTATTGCTTGCTTTTGCTTCATGCACTCCATAATTAATACCTTCACTCTGTTTTTAACAATGAAAATAATTAAAATTGCCTTTCATCTTGGCTGCACTGTAAGGCCTAGTTTTTTTGTTGCCTTAAATCTTAAGGGTTGTCCCAATCTAATGGGCCAGGCCCATGAGGCATACAAGGCCCCTAAGGAAGCCAAAACCCATCACTTATGTCATTCTTGCGAAAACAGTTCCTTCACACCCTCTTTTCTTCTCACAAAACGCTCTGCTAGGGTTTATCCCTTAATCCTCTTCGAGCTAGCTCAAGTCCATTTCCTACTCCACGTAAGTATCTCTTCCTAGCTCATACTGGTCCCCATTAATCATCCTTCGTATTTCCAATTAGGGTTCCATGTTAACCTGTTTCTTAGTTCTGTTCCACTTTTTATTTCAGCTCTTTAGTTCGTTTCTAGAGTTGTTGTGCTCGTTGTCGTGCTGTCAAGGTCCTTGCTAACCCTTTTCCAGGTAAGGGAAGTTAGGATTTTGGGTTTTGAATGATTTTTAGCTGGATTAGAGTCAATTGGGTGTTGTATGAACTGTATGATTGCGATGAATATGTGAAATGCTTTGTATTGTTATTTGGGTGCGAACATATGACTGTTGTAGGAAGGACAATGGCGAGATTTGTTGCTCTCGCCCAAGCGAGACTGACTCGCCCAGGCGAGACTTGCAGGAGCAGACTAGGGGTTTCACGAACTCTCGCTCAGGCGGAGAGCTCTGGTTTTGAGCGAGACATTGTCTCACTTAAGCGATAGACGCTCGCCTAAGCGAGAAGGCGTGGAAGCCTTGGGGTGCTGTTGTAGTTTAGCCCAAGCGAGGAACCTCACCTTTGGGCGAGGGGTTGTCTCGCTTAAACGAGGCAGGGCTCGCCTAAGCGAGCCTGCGAAAGTCTCCCAGCTCCTTGTCGCGATCTCGCCTAAGTGAGAGTCTACCGCCTAAGTGAGGGCACCTCTTTCGCTTGAGCGAGGGCTCTTGGCTTGAGCGAGATCTGTTGCAGGTTATGTGGTTTTTCTTCACTTGGTTAATTGGATTATTTGATTTATGATATACTCTGTATAATGCATGAGGCCTATGAAATGAAATGCATGGTATAATCTGTGGTTATAAATTGGATAGATGTGATTGTGTGATCTTGGCATGTGAAACAAATGAGAGGGTTGGAAATCAAAGAGGCATGGTATTGGTATGAGATGAAGCCCTATATACTCATGAATTGGGAATAACCAGTGGTATGGATTCAACATATGATATGAATGAGGATTGGTTACAGAGATTGGTATGAAATTATAAGCATGATGAGTATTCCTTTATTGTTTGTTTATGATTGGTCTGTGGTCAGTGCATAATTTCTTGGAATCTCTAGGTGAGATTTCAGGGTCGTGCTTCAGTGGTTGAGACGTAATTCCATGACCCCTGTTAGTGGGTGTTCATGGTGGTGTCCCATCTGTATAATTTGGTAAGGATTCAAGGTAAGGATGCATTCTGACACTCTAAGGAGTCAGTTAGTCTCATTTAGAGCGGACTGACTCAAGTGGTGAAAGTAGCAGGAGGCCTGAAAATCATTAAGGGCTAACCTTGTGTGTGGGGGATTGGAAACATTGTAACACTTGTAACACATAGCTCGGGGGTGAGCAGGGATATCCACCACAAGTGCAAGCTCCGCTGAATCCGACCAGATTATATATATCCGGATGAGTCAAGTCAGAGTTTAGTGTATTGTTTGAGAAGTCAGAACATGCTTGGATGATATATATAATGCTTGGATTGTGTAATGGCATGTGACTACTTGATGAACTGTTTTACTCTAGCTTACCCTGTTTGTTTGTTTGGTTGTCTTGTATGTGGTTCTTCTCTTCTTGCGACGATCATCAATTTATTGATATGAGCAGATGCGAGAGGTTCTCACGGTCAATAGGGGAACGGTGACTCAGCTGCTTAGCCCGCCTGGGCTGGATCCTGCTTAGTGGACTTTCTTTTAGGATCACGGCCCATGTATTGGCTGTCCTTTAAATTTCCTTTTTATCGCTATTAAACTTTTTTGTGTCTGGTTAGTTTGGCATCGTTGTATGCATGGGATAACTGTAAGGAGTTATGTGGGAACTCCAAGATTGCACTATTATATTTTCGGTATGACGCTTCCTTTAATTTCGTTCATTAAATTAAATGGGGTGTTACATACACCTTCAACCGCACCTTTGTTATTCATTGTCCTTTTCGAGGGGATAATGAAGGAGAGAGAGTAAAATATTAGATTTAGTGAAAAGTTTGTTTTAAAAATATTTCCTATGTTTCAGAAAACTTATTTTAAAAATTTTATTCTAACAAACATTTTATATATTTAAAAGAGTTTGTTTCGTTCTACAAAACCTTCCTTATATTCTGGAAGACTAGCTACGAAAAGCTCATTTCAAGAAATATCTCATGTTTTTAAAATCTTGTTCTAAAAAATATGTTTAAAAGTCTTATACAAGGAAATTATGTTCCAAAAATTTAGAAAAGTTTTGTTCTGAAATCAACAATAATTCACAAGGTATAATTACGAAGTAAAGTTATGAGGTCCAGTTAGTAATTGTGAATTGCATGAAGCAAAAGCCTACAAATCATATTAATAAAAGTTTATAGACTCTTACTTTCTGTACCACCACAATTCTTTCTGCAAACTTTTAAAATAATACCTCTTGGAAAAGTGACTTTTGGTCGAAAACTTATAAAATAAGTTTTCTAAAATTTACGAAACAAAATTTGCAGAATAAAATTTTTAAAATATAATTTTTGGAATAGAATTTCAAAGAACACATAAAATGTAGTCTAGTATGTTTTTTAGAATGAGGTTTCTGTAATAAATTTTCCGGAATCTACATAATGCCTTCCGAAATTCTCTTATTATAGAAGTGCAGTTATTAATGTTGGGGTGGATAAAGCAATAACCAAGTTTATAATATTTTTTACCTGTGTTTTAACTTTTCGTTGCAGTTTACGCACACTGGCCCTTAATAATTGCACATTTATTTCAAGTTAATAGTAAGTAATTTTCTGTTAATCCAGATTGCATTTATTGATGGATGCAGCAAATTATTGGAAATCTTAATGGCGGGTTTTTGTTTGAAAATGTGCACCAGTTAAAATTAATTTATAGCCAATATTTTAAAACAAATTCAATTTATTTATTAAATAATTTTAATTTCTGAAAACCCATTTTTTTTATTTTCTTATTTTATGAAAAGACTCATTCAAACATAACACTGTTGTCATTTGGGAAAAGGAGACCATACATAATTACAAACTTCACTTTTTTACATACACAAAAGCTCCACCGTTTGTTCCGTTAGATTCATTTTTGGATATTTGTAGTGTCAGATTGAAACTGTTGCAGAAATCCAGTCCCAATAAAATGGTTATGCACATTAACTGTTTCCTTTCGCCTCTTTTATAGTTGTTCTCCACATGACATTTCCTTTTCCAAAATACTACAAAACTTACTTTTAGATGTTTCTTACTATCATCACTGCATTACATTAATGCAAGATAATCATGTTGTATTTTATTTCTGACCCATCACCTAACACTACACTTTAACTACAACTCTCAAACCTTTTCTTCTGCTCTTCTAATCTACAACTTCTGTAATTTTTCAAACACTTAAGTTACTCTTCAAGATCTTTTCCATGTTAAGCTAAAGTTTCCATTAAGTTTGTTCTCTTTTGTCAAGCTAAGAAAAACTAGGTTGTTAGATTCATTGCTAAATATAGTAGTGCCTTATCCACGTAGAAATGCAATACACTTACAATTGTATATTAATAGTCCTACATCGTTTAGAAGTCAAAATTAAGGATATACACTTTCTTTCTTTAATTTCAATATACTTTTAAGGACAAAAATATAAGAAAAAAAATTATGTTTTTAAAACAGACAATACCTCAGATGAAGATGAAGTGATCGATTTTAAATGTACACGGACTAGAGTTTGTTATTTGAGTTTTGAAACTTAGGGTTTGGTGGTACTTTACATCTAAACGACTCCTCCACATTGATTGCATTATGCATGTTAGGAAAGGTAACTACACTGGGACCATATTTTGATGGTGACAATTCATAGATGATTGTGGTAAACTTGAGGGATTTTGTTGATGCTTGTGAATTAAGACCACATTTATCTCTAACCAATTGGATAAGTACATGATACCTATGTGTTCCAAGAAAGGGTCTCTTGACCTACATTTTGTGGCACCCCAAATGCTATATAATACAGTAAATGTTTGTGGGGGGAGAATTGAAAGTAAAAAGAAGGGTATTGATGAAGGTTTGAAAATGCAAGTGGTCCCTGGTAGCATGAGTTCCACCTTGTCCCCACAACAAGTGACCTACTCCAACAAGATACTATTATTACTATAGCAATCATAATAATCAATCACAATCTCTTCTTCACTCTTGTTGACTGCAATTAATCCTCTCACCCCTTACCTTCATCACAACCTCTTCAGTTATCCACTACTTTTCTTTTACTCCCTAACATAAATGTTATTTTTTCTATTGAGGTTACATATAGAAATGGAGGAATTGTATTACAATCCTCGTAAACATCATTAGACCAATTCAAATTGAATGAAGTGTAGGAAAAGTTAAGCACAAAAATACTCTGAATAGTAATTTCAACATTGCAAGGCATTGACTGGTCTGGTCCAAACAAATTGTTGGAGAAGACAAATATTTTAATCTGCATTTTTAGTCGATTCTTAGTCATAGGAACCACTTCTTGTCTAACTACTTTGTTCACAGACATGGTCTTTTTTGACTTCATTATTGCAACCTCTTTGCATGTCTTGATTAGGGATACAGTAGAAAAAAGAAAACAAACAACGCCATTGTTCTTCTGATAGTAACTCATTCCTACCAAAACTGATCGGGTCAAACCCTTTTTGAATTTTGTAATAAAGAGGGGGGAATAGTTATTCAATTCCTTTTTACTGTGCTAAGTAGTTTCTTATGCCATGAACCATTTTTTGAATTAGGGTTCAAGTTCACATTTTATCGGTTGACAATTTTTAAATAATTTAATTATCTGGAATTACTATGAACCACTGTTACTTTATAAAAAGGAAAATAATTTTTTACCAATTATATTTTGAATTTTTTTTCTTATAATATGATGTAATATCTTTTAAGTGATTTTTTTTAATTATTTATAATTTAAAATCATTTAAAAAATATCACCTCAACTTATAAGAGAAAATCATCAAAATTTATTTGTTAAAATATATTTTTGTTATAAAAATTTTACCTATATGATTGAGGTGGAATTCACTTATTAAATAGGGAAATGCTCCTTCAATATACCATTTACATTTCAATATTAGAAAATTCTAAATCATGAATTTTGCTTTTACACAAAATCATGACATTTTCATTATTTGAAGCTGAACTGTATTATTAAGAAAAACGAGTTATAGCAAATTTTCTTTTTTTTTTAAGAATTCATATTTTTAATATAGATTCAATATTTTTCTTAATAAATTTGACCATAAAATTTACATAAGAAAATATGATGTATATGTATGAAGATAATAATTTAGTTTGTGGAAACGTTGAAAAAGTATGGTCAGTGGGACCCTTCACTTTGACTAAATAACAATAGAATTTGTCCTTTGAGTGGAAAGAGGGAGAAAGGGCAAGAAATTGTAATTTGATAGTAATTAATAGTTATTGCCATCTAAAACATGGTTTTCACCATTTTTTTTTTCATTTCAATGTTATATTAAGTCTACGTTTTAATTGATTTAATTAACTTGGTTCAGTTCAGATAAATAAAATTCTAGCAAATAATTATTTTAAATAAGAATTAAAATTGGACGGTGTCAACTATATACTTTTGTATTAATACATTAATCATTTGTAATCAATTTCGTGTTTATATATATATATATATATATATATATATATATATATATATATATATATATTTTTATTTTTATAT
>Ga0099823_1007920_pt1 | contig 10809 bp, 8 predicted proteins | sample CowpearedBW_FD_76831 | JGI IMG/M metagenome (GOLD analysis project Ga0099823, IMG submission 76831) | Root nodule microbial communities of legume samples collected from California, USA - Cow pea red BW | ecosystem: Host-associated > Plants > Roots > Nodule | place: USA: California | collected... | reverse complement strand
GTTTCCAAAAAAAAAAAAATAGCCAAACGGATTTCATAATCCGTTTTTGAAAAATGACCTTCACTTCACCCAATAATGCATGTTTGGAATTGGATCTAGTTAGCTACGAACTTGGTCGATTTTTATTATCATAACTTCATCCTTAAGTTTGTAATTTTTCTTTCTTTATATGAATGACATCATGAGGAATTGAAAATTGATATTTAACTAAACCTTACTCTTTCGTCTATGCACTGCTAATATATTTATATGGTTATACATGCACGAACAGGTTGCATGTGTAGACACGGTTGCATTGCATGCATGCATCATCATGCATATCTCATTTATATATCAACATATATTTTATGTATGCATGAGTATGAATCGATCCCCAGCAAAGTCATGCCATAAATAATGGTTACCACTTAGAAGGCACACACGGCACACACGTGAAAAGAAGATAGAAAACCACTTTGCAGGTGTGTGTGATAGTGGAAGAAAGAGGGTCTATAACCTAGCAACTGGTGACAAAATGTGATTGAAAGATACCTTTGAATTCAACATTCATGCAACAGTTGTAAGTCACTGTTAGGTTGCCAAAAGACAAAGCAGCGTTTTACCGATACTTGTGAAATGATGGATGAACTTACATCTTTCTTTCTATGCTTCTGAGAGGCACATCTTTTTGGCTCAAACACCCTTTGGATTCAGCTACGTACCACTTTCTTGTTACAAATTACCACGTATTACACAACCACCCCACCACCACCACACGCATCAACACCAGTTCCTACACCCACCACACCAGCAACTCCACCACCATCTGCTGCAACACCTACACCCGCACCATCAACTCTACCAGAAAGGGAGAGAATTATTAGACAAGAAGATACGCAAACGCGTTTCGCTTATTGGAAGGATCCTGTTTGGAGGAGAGGAGAGTGTCGACGATCTCCGGTGCATTGTCGAGCAGTTGCTCTCCCTGAGGAAGCTTGTAGACGGACATGACAGCGAGAACGGCGTTGCAGCGGACGAAGGGGTGGTGATGCTCGAGGTTGGAGAGGATGGACGGGATGAGAAGCTCGATGATCTTAGACTCATTGAGGCGACAGAGGAAACGGAGGGTGACGCCGCGAATGTACTCGTTGGGGTGCTAGAGGTTGTTGCGGAGGTTCTGGCATATCAGAGAGAACTTTGTTTGAAGAGAGTGAATGAAGAAAACGGAATGTGGGAGCAAAATGTTGGGGGTGCAGCGTGAAGCACAGATAAAAAGAAGGTTACTGGTAGCGCAGTAAATTTTGATAAAACTACCAACAGCAGGTAAATTTATGAAGGAGAAAAAAGTAATTATTGGGGGTACAGGAGAAAGGTTGGGGGTGCAGGGAGAAGGCCCCTTCTGAGAAAGAGTCGAAAAAGGACTTTGTAACTTTGGGCTCTAGTTTTGCTCTTCACACCCCTCACCTAGTTTCTTAACTTGGATAAAATACTTACTTGCATTTTTCTTTTCTAAATATACAAATTAAGTGTACTTTCATATTTCTTTAATTTGTGATCCATTACTACAAATTTTCCAGTGCTTCTTCCTTACAAATTTGTTACAAATATTCTCCTTATTGGAATTTCTAATAAGAAATCATTTATGTCCCATACAATGGTCTGAATAAAAAAAATTAGAAAAATAATGGTTTGACAATATATCCCATAGATAACATTTTTACAATAATAATAATCAATAAATATTTTCTTGACGGATAATTGCCCACTGTGTAATTAATATTGATTTTCAACACTTCAAAAAATTAAGCTTTGACAAAGATACATGTGCTAAAATATTTTTCAAATTAATCTCTTAGCTTCAATATCGTAAAAGTCATCGATATATTTTTTTAATAAAATATTTTAGAAACGCAAAATTTGGAGTGAAACTTATAAATCTAACACTTATTTCCCACACCAAAGGAATTGAACAAGGCTTCTATTATGATTGGTGTTCTCTGTTTGTGTCTGTGATCCCCGCAATGCACGCTTCTTTGTCTCTTCTTTTCTCAACGATTCTCACCATTCTCCGACTTTTTCTCTTCTGCTTCAATCAAACAAATATCCGCAACATTTTCTCCATCATTATTCATCACTCTCTTTGTTTCCCTTCCTCGTTTCGTTCGCATCTTTGCATGCATATAGCTTCAGACTAAAAACTTCACATTCGCATTTGCTGGGAACATGAACACCAGTTTGTTTCCTTTGATCACGTTCTCTCTTAGTTTCCACGCTAATTGCTCTTAAATTCATCGGCATCTTGCAGCCAAGCGTTTTGGTGAGAGTTTTACGTACGTAATTTCATGTTCTTTCTATCACGTGAATTAATGCTGAACTTATGGTAAGAAAAATGTCTTTGTTACGTGCTTTCCAATTTTTATATGCTGTTAGATTCACGAGCACGGATCTTGATGTTTTGATTTAGTTGCAGAGACTTTAATTTGTTCTTGCAATACATTGGATCCAAAGACAATTGAGGAGGGTGTTAAAATGTGTACATCTCCAAGGCGTGTTATATATTCGAGTTTGGTTTGTATAGTGACGCTTCAAGTTGCTTAATCTCAATAAAGAAAATCTGAATTTGGAAGCAAAGGGATTTTGCAATTGAGGGTTCAAAGAATGGGTACTGAATTAAGTTACGCACTTTCAAAAATGCAAATGCTATCCACTTCAGATTATGCCTCCGTTGTGTCCATGAACATTTTTGTGGCTCTGCTGTGTGCTTGCATTGTCATTGGCCATCTTCTTGAGGAGAATCGGTGGGTGAATGAATCTATCACTGCCCTGTTTATAGTAAGTGATCATCACACTTCATAAATTAATTAATAAAAATTACACAAATTGCTATACATGTAAATTTTGGTAGTATAAATAACTCTGTCAATTAATTGCTATTTGCAGGGTGTTTGTACTGGTGTAGTTATTTTGTTGCAAAGTCGCGGCAAAAGCTCGCATCTTCTAGTTTTTAGTGAAGATCTTTTCTTTATATACCTTCTGCCTCCTATCATATTTAATGCAGGGTAAAGCTTTTAGCACCAACTTCTTGCTCTCTAATGATAATGAGGATAATAAAGTGTTTGACTCTGTATTTATCATCGTCTAATTAATTGGAACTAGAATGAAAATTGACCACCATATATCCAATGAGATAATCTGAATGCAGTAGAAAGGCCTGAATTTTTGCAATTCTTGCGGAAAATGCCATAACTTACTCTTAATATTCTACTATATTACTGGTCAATTTTCTTACAGATACTAGTTAAAAGTTAATAAAAATCATTCAATAACGTGTATCCAATTCCATTTTCAATGTCACGATTTGGTGAAATCTAGTAAAAAGTACCAGCTAATAACTGATGGTGTGCTCATGACACTGCTCTTTTAGTCCAAGGTCCAAGGTACTAATGGATAATGCCTTTCTGCTTAACTCTTCCGAGATTCCTTGTGGGGTGTTTTTTTGCGTTTTCCTGATTTTGTTGTTGTTCTTTTACTTAGACCAATGTATACATAAGTGATGTTATTACATATTTCTTCCAGGTTTCAAGTGAAAAAGAAACAGTTCTTTGTTAACTTCATGACCATCATGCTTTTTGGAGCTGTTGGTACATTAATAAATTGTAGCATCATAACTTTTGGTATGCCTTTTCCCTTTAAATTGTTCTCTTTACGTCGTTCTCTCCAAAATTTAACATAACGACAAAAAAATTGGCACCTCAGATTACATTTGTAACTGAGTGCAACCTAAATTTGCTAAGTAACTTATTTTCATTGGAAGTATTTAAATTCTTACCTGACTTAAACTTTGAAGCATTGTTTCAGGTGTCATACAAATATTTAAGAGAATGGGTGTTGGAAAATCACTGGAGATAGGAGATTATCTCGGTATAATAATATTATTGAATCTCTTTTATTTGGCAACTTTGACAATCTATTTGTGACTGACTCCATATTTAAAAATAATTCAGCAATTGGGGCAATATTTGCTGCAACAGATTCAGTGTGCACATTGCAGGTTTGGAACTACTAAATGTGTCTTTTTTTCACAATGTTATAGCAACAATCAAGGTGTGAATGCTGAGTACTGACCTTACAAATTATGTTGTTGCAGGTGCTAAGCCAGGATGAGACACCTTTACTATATAGCCTTGTATTTGGCGAGGGTGTTGTGAATGATGCTACATCTGTCGTGCTTTTCAATGCAATCAAAAGTTTTGATCTCAACATAATTGACCACAGAATTGGTTTGCATTTTTTCGGCAATTTCTTCTACCTGTTTATCGCAAGCACCATGCTTGGGGTCTTGGTAACTGTCTTTCTCCCTCTAACTCTCTCTAGTGTAACGTCACAAAGTGACAAGATTTAACTCATCAGTTAACACTCAGTATATATATATATTTTTGTATCATGTGTGCATCATAGGGTCTGATATGTTCATATCACCTTGCAGGCCGGTCTACTCAGCGCTTACATTATTAAAACGCTTTATATTGGCAGGTATCATGTTGAGAGAATTCTTTTTTTACCACCATTATTGTCGTTGAGCAGTTACTATGATAGCATTCCATTGTTTTATACTCTATATGCAGTTAATATGATGTTCTTTTTTTTCGGTAAGGAAAGTGCTTTCATTACCTTATTTGACTACAGGGGAATCTCTTATTTACCGGGGGTGTTTGTACGGTTTATCTTGATCGCCAGTTTTCTAAACCTACCATACCATAAAAAATTGTAACGATTGTTTAGGTGCTCAACAAATTGCTCACTCAATATTACAGGCACTCTACAGATCGCGAGGTTGCTCTTATGATGTTAATGGCATACCTTTCCTACATTCTGGCTGAAGTAAGTTTTGAAGAACAAAGAAACTTCATTGTGGAATGTTTGTCCTTTATGAGCTCTATATTTAACCATTCTTGTGGTTGACATTAATCTGTGGGGGGTTCTGATGTATTTAAATAAAATGCAGTTATGGTATCTGAGTGGCATTCTCACTGTATTCTTCTGTGGGATTGTTATGTCACATTATACTTGGCATAATGTGACTGAGAGCTCGAGAATCACTACCAAGTATATCTCCAATCAGATTCTTTAAACTATATATGGATCTATTGGGGGTTGTGACACTGTTTAACTTGTTTTACATTGCTGTTACAGACATGCTTTTGCAACTCTCTCTTTTGTTCTTGAAACCTTTATCTTCCTTTATGTTGGTATGGATGCGTTGGACATTGAAAAGTGGAGGTTTGTTAGCGATAGGTAAGTCCTGCATTCTGTGACAGACTAGACCGGTGAAAGTAATCATGAACACCTTGCCCCATTTTTACTTATGAAGATTGTTAAATCATGTATTTCTTAGTCAAAAATGGTTTACTCAAAAGTTCCTCTTAATTATTATAGAAAACAACTCGTTTACCACACTCGGTTTCTTCTGCAGGCCGAAAACATCTGTTGCTGTTAGTTCAGTATTATTGGGTCTCGTACTTGCCGGAAGAGCAGCATTTGTTTTTCCCTTATCCTTCTTATCAAACCTCACTAAAAAGAATCAAAGTGAAAAAATAAGTTTGAGGGAGCAGGTATGGCTAGATTTCTGTGAAAATATTATCTTTCAGGATTTCTTGGGATGTTGAAAAAGTTTCCATTATTCCTTGTATTAGGTGATCATTTGGTGGGCTGGTCTTATGAGAGGTGCTGTTTCAATGGCACTTGCCTATAATCAGGTCAGATCAATGTTTCTCATTTGAAGATTCTGTTTTTGATAAATTAGTGTTAATGGTCAGCTAACAAAGGCGAAGAAACAGATTAGCAGTTACTGTACATATGATCTAGTTTTAAATTGCTGTTGCATTTATCTTGGATATGATTTAAGTTCAAAGTTCTTGTAAAATGCAGTTCACCTTGTCAGGTCACACTGAACTGCGCACCAATGCCATCATGATCACCAGCACCATCACTGTTGTGCTTGTCAGCACAGTGGTAAGAAGCATGCTTTTTGTAAATTTTTTATATCATGTCAATGTTCACAAATAGATTTTGCATTTTGCTTTCTGCTTCGGTGATAATTACCAACCATTTGATGATTGAGATAGATAACATGATGGGAAATGAACAATCCACCTCAATAATATGCTTAAACCTAAACTATATCAAATATTGCTCAGTTGTGGGAGATTTGGGATCTGTAAAACACGATACCTCAGTTTCAAAAGAAAAATCTGGAGATGAGGCTGACACAATTTAGTTACAACTTGTCAGGTGTTTGGTTTGATGACCAAGCCACTCATAAGGTTTTTGCTGCCAGTTAGTCCACCTCCTAAACGCAAGAACAGCTTGGGAAATATGGAATCATCTAATCCTCCGAAATCAATCACTGTGCCCTTTCTTGGAGGCGCTCATGATTCTGAAAACGATCTTGATGGCAGTGAAGATCACCGTCCAAACACTATTCGTGCCTTATTCAGCAATTCAACACATAATGTACATCGCTTATGGCGTACGTTTGATAATTCAGTCATGCGTCCAGTTTTCGGCGGTAGGGGATTTGTTCCAGTGGCTACTACCTCACCAACTGGCAGAAGTAATAGTCAGTGGCACTAAGAAGATTGCCCAGAAATGTGTACTATAGTAGATCGAAAATTTTGTGCAGATGAAGTTCTTTTGGGTAGTGAGAAAACATTGTGCCATGGGTTCGATTTCATTTTGACTATACTACGGTTGATCCCTTCGTAGTGTGAAAATTGTGAATTCAGCTATGAACCCATTTTCTTTATTTTTTTTAAGCTAAGATTATTGAAAATTACAACCACTGTCTTTGTACGCAGCCAAGAAAGATTTATTCAAAGAAATGTTTAATTCGGTAGGAAAGAATGATGGAGGAATAGATCATAATGAAAAATGAATTATATTATCTATTTCATTTCATGACTTCTGCTTCCTGATTCCCTAATTAAATGTATTCCATTTAATCCCTTTTTTCAGACTTAATTTATTTATTTATATCCTACTACCAATCCAAACATTATCCGACTAAATTAATCGTGAAAACCTCTAATTACCCTAATATCATGCTGCAAAGGCAAACCGATCAAAGAAATATGGATAAACCACTAACAAGCACTTCAGGCAAAAACCATGAAATAAGCATCAAGTGTGTCTACAAATGACTCTCGTACGATACAATAAAACACAGAATTCAGCAGTACAGACCGAACCTAACCAAACGGGTTTAAAAGGGCGATTCTTTATTCCACAATTCTAAAGCTTCGTCATACGATCACGCCCGTTTTCATGCGACTAGTTTATCCTTGCAGACCAATGATACCTATACCAACAAACGGCAAAAGGAGGATATCAGTACAGTCACCATAAGAAAACGGAGAAACTGAAAGGAGTCATGAAACAGTGAAAAGAAATTGAGATAGCCGACATTTTAGCAAAGGCTGTCAAATTTTATATATTGATTGATACATGATAGTATCTATAAAGATGTATGTAAACCTTATCAGTGGCATCACAACAACATCGACCATTGATATTGCATAGGTAATAAAGAATATATCAGAAAATACAGTATTTTTAAAACCACAGTCTCTGCTTACCACAGGCTACTCTGCCACCAGCATTTCCAGTAGACTTGCTAAGCTCATGACCACCTACACAAAAGGAGAAGGAACTATAACAAGCAGTAAGCCGAAAAACAACGAACGCTTTTAACAACGAACGATTTGGTATGCAAGGAAGGAGAAATGACCAAGTTCATCATCACTGTTTGTTAGCAAAGAAAATGAACGAGAAGAAGACACAATTTAATTCGATGACCGATGCCTCAGATACCAAAGATGACAAGGTATAAAACAGATTAGTGAATACCTTTCCCAAGATCATCAGGATCAGCATGGACAACAACAGCTCTCCCAATGATGGAGTTTGGTCCAGTGAGAGGAATCTGTTCACATTCAATAACTCATTAAAAACTGAAGCTTCTCATGGTGTCAACTCTCAAAATAGAAAAAATAATCAGAGAATTTGATCAGGAGATGAATAACATACCTGACTGTCAGTAATACTGAAGCTGGCGGTACCTGAGTTACAAAACGAGAGGAATCCATTTTAAATAAGGACCAAACAAGCATGTGGTATGTGATACGAAAAAAATAAAGAAAAGCTCTTACAGAGATAGACTATCACAAAACAGAAAGCAAGTAATCTTGATTACTAGCCATTTGTTCAAAAAAAGGAAAAGTTTCTGATAAAACCGCCAGATTGCTTGTTAACTATTAATTATAAAAATATTAAACATTATTATCTACCATCGGTATTATAATAATCAGAACTTTAAGAATTGGAGTCAGAAAAGTAGCATTATTATCTATCTCGGAATGATAGGAATCAGCATAAATCAAATAAATGAGACAGGAAAATATCATATCGGTCATACCATCATCACCAACATTTACATTCCCTAGATCACCAGCATGGCGATTCTCATCCTCGGGAGCACCATGCTCCTTGTTATTAGGATTGAAATGTGGTCCTGTAAAAATGTGGGGAAAATAAAAATTAAGCCTTCTAATATGTTACTAAATGGCAGGATTTTCATCCAAATTCAGCTGCTTTATAACAGATTTTATTGCTTCAAACTTTTGAAGAATTCCCTATACAAATGTTCATTGCTTTCAATTCAAGTGAAGTGAATACAATTTGTTCCAGCTCATTAATGTCCAACTGAATCAAAAATTTATTCGGGTTATTGTCCAGAGACTATACCAGTTGACAGGCAACCATTGGTAGTGTCCCCCAAGGCATGGACATGGAAGCCATGGTGACCAGGCTTAAGACCAGTAAGAGTGCCAGTTACGGTGGTTGGACCTGCACAATTGACAATATATATTACTTGATTTGGCTCAGCGGTTAGTGCAAAAGAAGAAAAAAGGTTCACGTCATAATATATCATCAAAATATGCACTTACTTTTTGTAATGAAAGTCATAATTTAAATTTTCCTAGTAGAGAAGCTTGATTCATTTTAACTTATTATTTTTCTCCCTAATAAATGCTTATTGTGAAGTTTATTAACGATGAGGGTCATGCTCACTGTTGAGGCTCACCATTTCCGTCCTGACTGAAGTAGACAGTTCCAGTGACACCCTCACTGCTGCCAAGAACTGCCACAGCCTTCACCATTGCGTAATGTGATCTGAACAACAAAGCAGCTATTTCAGATAAAACAGACAAGACATGTACAAGCTCATTAGAATCAACATGCATGACGTGTATCTTGGTTATCATGGTGGTGAAATAAGAATGGTACTACGGTGAAACAAGTTGGCATCTCTCTCTCATCCAGAGTTACAACAAACAGTCGTTATGGTAAAATAAGAGAAGTAAAAATAGACCAGTAAATCATATTCAATCGATGACTGATGTGCCCGCACAACAATGTCAGCTGTGTAACACGACAAACTAGACACTAAAAGACATTTCAAACTCTTCAAAACTTCCGATCCAGGTACAAGTAAGTTCACTTGATGAAGTCTTTTATGTCAGTTGCAAACATGAAAAGAAAATATTGTGTTGACCACACGAAAATAGAGTATCACGACAAAAAGCATAATCTCGATTTCCAATCACAGAAACAAGCTATCTTTTCAGTAGATCTGTCTATCAACACTAAATAAAACGTACAGATCTTCAACGAACACAAATCCGTCCTTATCTCATAGTAATAGTACGAGTTGAAAGAAAAATCAAACAAAAAACATAGAAAATTACTAAAACTAATTTCATTTCTAAAACCGAATCCGAAGCCATGAATTTAACAGATACGCTATTCAACTCTCCTTTCGTCCAAATTAATCAAAGGAGATTAAAACATAAATGAAAAAAATGAGGTCACCACCGTTGAACATAGCGGAATCGATCTGTGGACGACTGAGAGTAGATACAATAAAGAGAGATAGAGATTTGAGAGGAAAAGTAATCAGAAACAAGAATCGAGTATCCTGGGAGAGGGAATTGAAGACATGTTGAAGAACAACAATCGGAAACAAAAATCAAGAATCAAGAATCGTGAGAGAGTACATCGAAGAAATGTTGAAGAACAATAATCGGAAACAAATTGATTGAGATGAACAAAAGAGAAAGAAAGAAACTAGCATGCATACCTCAGGGCACCCCAAGGAAGAAGTGTGAGAAGAGAAGAAGAGTCTAGAAGTAACAGAAGGAGAGTGATGTGAGAAACAGTGAGGTCTTTTTGTTTTATTTATAGCCATTGAGGCGTGTTGGGACTTAACACAGGTAACACGTTGCAGTATATCACACACCTAACCATCCACCTCTTGACCTTATCCCTCTAAAATTTAGAGGATTTTTGTTTTATTAAGATACGTATTTTTCTAATATTTTATTTATATTTTAAACTTTACAATTTTGTAAATTAATTTAATTATTGTAATTAAAAAAATTATTTTTATATAAATTTTAAAGAGCCTTAAAGACTTTGTAAAATCTTTCATCAGTTATTTTATGTTAAATGTGTCACGTGGTGTTATATTATTTTTTAAAAATTCTCGTGCAAATTTCCTTTGGTAATAATATTATTAAATTTATATTTTTTAGTTTTAAAAGACTCGCATAGTAAATTTAATATATTATTTATATTTATCAATGAATATCAATATAAATTTCTAATAATACCTAATTTTTAAGATTAAGATATAATTATTTTTACAACACTCGATAATCTTATATTTTTTAAAAGTCGACGTCTAACACGATTTAAATATTTTTTTTTTTT
>Ga0099823_1007918_pt1 | contig 10810 bp, 9 predicted proteins | sample CowpearedBW_FD_76831 | JGI IMG/M metagenome (GOLD analysis project Ga0099823, IMG submission 76831) | Root nodule microbial communities of legume samples collected from California, USA - Cow pea red BW | ecosystem: Host-associated > Plants > Roots > Nodule | place: USA: California | collected... | reverse complement strand
CATTTACTATATATGTCACAATAACACTGTTAAACACGAACCAAGTCTTGTGACATTTTTAAACACGTAAGCATGATTTGTAATAACACAAATTTCAAGTCCTACAAAATACCTTTTACCAACAAACTAATCCTGATATAGACCGAAATCATAAGAACAAAAATTTCCACATCACGATTCCTAAAAAAGGGAACAAATTAAGGTTGTAAAACTTTCGAACACCATTGTGATTTGCTGTGGTTAGTGCAACAAAATTGTTCTCCCTTATTCACAAATCGCTTATTTCTTCTCCATGCACCTTCACGAATCTTATTCACCATCTTCTTTCTTTCCAAAAAGCATTGAAACCAAAGAACCCTTGTGACAAACTCAACCACAAATACTTTGATTTCAATTATATTTTCACCAACTTAAACCAATCTCATTCATTTTGTTGATGCGATTTCATTCTTCTTGCTGACAGTGCGATCATGTCCAACGTTTTAGCATGTTTCCAACTCCTAGAACTCAATGTCATATCTGCACAAGACTTGGCTCCTGCAGGTCGTTCAATGAGAACCTATGCAGTGGCATGGATCGACCCAGATCGCAAACTTTCCACCCGGGTTGATTCTCACGGCGGAACCAACCCAACTTGGAATGACAAGTTTGTCTTTCGAATTGATGAAGACTTTCTGTATGATGATAAGTCAGTGATCACCATTGACATTTACGCTCTTCATTGGTTTCGAGACATTCATGTGGGCACTGCTCAGGTTCTCTCCGGTGACCTTTTTCCACCAACTTCACAACCTCAACCCCAAAGAAACACTTACACACCCACAGGAATGAGATTCATGGGGCTTCAAGTTCAAAGACCCTCTGGTCGCCCCAAAGGAATTTTGAACATTGGTGCTGCTAGAATCGACAGTTCCATGCGCAGCATGCCTCTTTACATGCAAAACTCCCCAATTGTTGGATACAGTCAAGATGATCATGATCAACCAAAACGCCAACCCAAACCAGAGCTTCGACGCTCAAAAAGTGATTGCAGCTCAATGCTTGCCTCAGAAGTCATAGTTCCCGAGCCTCAAGCCAAAACCAAAAGGGGGAGAGCAAGTTCCCAAATTCTCGCTTCAGAAATAAGCTCCAAGAAGAGTAAGAAGAAAGCTAGCTCCATATTGAGTGCCACATTCATGAAGAGTGCCCCAAAAGATGGCAAATTGGGTAGAAAGAAGACTAAAGTGAGAGGCCATGAATCACCAAATGTTGATTACCCTGTAAAGTCCACGCCCAAGCGCGAGTTTCAAAACTCTCCCTTTGCAGCGAAGTCTTATAATTATGTGGGTAGTGTGAGAGCAACCCCATTGCATGCGTTTGCGATTGCAGACACGACAATGGAATATGGAACCCCGTACCGGTCGAACTTGGGTTGTCGTCCTTTTATGACGGACTCTGAATTGGGTCCGTCAGCTTCGGAGGTGGCAGAGGTGGTGGCAAGACTACCGATGCCAATGGAGGAGGGGGAGAATTCTACGGTGGAAGGGTGGAGCTTTGATGACGACGGCGGAGAGGGCCTGCCACCTAAGGTGGAGAGGTGGCAGACGGAGTCCAATGTGTCGGGTGTGAGCAGAAAAGGGAAACCTTCACGAAGGCAAGGAGATGGGTTGTTCTCTTGCTTCAGTGTAATATGTGGAGTTGAGTGCTCCATTGTTTGCGGTGCTGGTGGCGGCAGCAAGAAGCATCGCCGGAGGCGGGTTCAAGCAGTGGACAATGAAAGCTTTCTGTCAGAAGAGGAGGCGTATTGAGGGGTGCATGCATGCATGACTGGTCGAACATGGAGATAAGAAAATTATGTGAGAATTGAGTAAACTTTATCTTCTTTATTCATTGTACTTTAACCTGATTCTTTTGTACTCCATTGTGTTTCTAATGAATTTCACGTTGCAAATCATATGATCTTTGTTTACTGATGTTGTAGAATGCATTTTTAGATGTTTGATGATGGTGATTACTTTTGGATTTTGAGGGTGGTGGATATTTTGTTAAGAAAGCAAAAGGTGATTTATAATAATATCGTATCAAAAAACGGTGGTCCTAATCAGGTAGCATTTGAATCAATTAATAAAAGAAAACTCAAATAGAACAAAACTTAGATAGATTGTTCTCCAATCAAAGTAGAAGTTTCACTTAATGATTTCCTTTCTTCTCATATTACTTATGAAATTCTAATTGAAAAAAAAAATACCATTCAGAATCGTTCTGTCGAGTGAACATTCCAAAGATGAAACTTTAATAAAAGCTTAATAAAAGGAGCTTCTACTTTCAGGAACAAACTTTTAATTTAGTAAATCTAAAATTTGAACTTATATGTTTATATATATGAATGGCTATCAAGATAAACTTGGAACAAACAGAAAAGAGTTACTAAAAGCTGGATTGACAAGAAAATCCATATGAAATCAGTCATTCTAGTAGCTGCAACAACAACTGTCATTGCTATACTCACTCAACAAGCACAAGATGAGTCAATCTTCTGACATCTAACACAGTGCCAATTTCATAGAAGTTACATAAAATTTCTTCAGGCAAAAAATACTAATGGATTTGTCATCTGGCTGGTATTACCTCGTGGCTAGAGAATACATAACTAACCAAAGTGTATAATAGAATGAGGTGTAACAACATTCTATTGCAAAAACTCCCTAGGATCAGTAACATAACCAGTCAATGCAGATGCAGCAGCTGTATATGGCGAAGCCAAATATATTTGACCTTCCTTGTGTCCCATTCGGCCAGGGAAGTTCCTATTTGTAGTTGAAACACAAACCTGCACAACCAGAATGTAAGCAATGGGGTGAATTATTCAGATTCTCAATACCATCACTTGGGTAGAAAGCATGTAAATGCAATCATATGAGAAAGGAGAAACCATTTAATCACAGGGTATAAACATAACAGTGTCACTTGCTTGAATATTCAGAAGCACATGGCTTTATAATCTACAAAAATATATAGAACTTCAAGATATTATATGATGGCATTGCATGTACTAGATAACCACCATAAAAATTAAGTATATTTTAGCCTAACCATTTTAGGCTTCTCTGACTGATACTGTGTCGAATACAATCTAGAAAAGATTTTTTTTTTTTTATAAAATACCCTTTTGTAACCGAGAAAGACCAAAATAGATATTCTACTAAAGCTGATTAGAGAGGCTTCTAATCTTAATGAAATGAAAATTTTAAAAAAGTTGTGTCAGACAGCCCTAACTTTATATTCTCACCCAACTTTCTTCATTATTTTCAAGCCAGAAACAAGTTCCTACTTTTAAGGAATTTTGTTTTCTTTTACAAATTACAGATTTTAAGCTAAATGTCATCTGTCAATCGATTGTAACATAAAAATTACAAATTATTTGTAACATTGTAGTTAGTATTGCACAGTTCACATGATGATTCGCTCGATTCAGTGCCAAGACAGGTCAGTGCCAAAATTTTCAATTCCATCAATGTAATAAGGATAAATGTAACAGAGAGAGGTAGAACTACACTTGTCAATTGCAAGATGGTGGGGAAGAAGTAGGGAACTTGCCTGAGGTTCATTCATGCGTGCATAAGTATCTTTTGGGCCACCCAAACAAGCACCACAACTAGGACTAGCTGGTGTGTCACACCCAGCTTCTTCAAATATCTGTGAGCAAGTCTTACCACCAGATCCAGGAACTGGGATGCTGTATATGTCCATCCAAACCTGAAATCTCATCAATAGGTACAAGTTGGAAAGTAGTCATTTAACATGATTTCCCAATAGAACTTTATTAATAACTGTACATCAACTGATATGAAAATATACAAACATGAGCTCTTTTTCAGACCTTTTGGGTAGCAGGCACAAGAAACGTGGGGACTTTGACCTTTTTACCCTGCAGATTCAGACATGTTCTAAGTTAGGGGAAGTAGTTGTAGGATTCATGTTGGAAATGAAAATAAAAGTACTTAAAATAGTTAAAAAAAGTCTAGGATTCAGCTAGAAAAGCTTCCAGTAATATCTTATCATAATTTAACATCTTCTATGACAGATTATAGATATGCAATAGGAAAATATGATGCTTACTGATGCCAGAAAAACTTTTGCTGCAGCCATGAAATCCTCTGTTTTCCCACCTGTACAAGATCCTATGTATACTCTGTTAATTTTCACATCCTTGCACTCTCTTGCCAAAGCACGGTTATCTGGAGAATGAGGCTGCAACATTTATAAGTATAATATTAGCCAAGGAAACTAGGGGCAGCATCATATAATAACAACACAAATGCATAGAAAATAAACACAACAAAAAACCTCACTGGAAATGAAAACAAATGACTAACCTTGGCCACCACAGGCTCCAACTTCGAGACATCAAATCTATACTCTGAGAGGAATCTAGAAGGCAACAAGAAAAAAATGTTACTAATGGATAAAATTGATTACCAATGAATACTAGTTCTACAGCTAAATGAAGTTTTTCTCCAGTAAAATTATTATACAATTTTTTCCTTCCCCAAGTTTAGTTTATAAGGGAAGTTAAAATTGTTTGCTGGATATCCCACATGGAGATATGATCATGTTATAGTACATAAATAGATACAAACCTCACCTATAAACAGGTTGAATTAGACTTAAAATCCACTTTCTAAAATGGTACAAGAACATATTCTGACCAAGTTTATTAAACTTATTGTGTCACCCACTATTAAACTAGCTATTAAACTAATTATCGAACCACCAACAGATATCTAAACTCTCATTCCTCAATATAATGGACTATGTTGAAGATCACACATCGATTAGGGAAATAATCATATTATAGTATATAAGTAGTTCTAAGATTGTTAACAAGCAAAATTCATGCATCAAAGCTTGGTTTGATAAATTAAACCCATATGTAACTTGAGAATCCAATGGGCTGATTGCAATTAGATCTTTATAGCATGCCAATTTCAATATAAAATTGCCAGGAAGCAGCTATCATAATCATAAAACACCAAAACATAAGGATAGCAAATAGTCAATCTTATACTTCCTTCAATAGTACCATATCATCCTCATAAAATGAAACATTTTCTTCATAAAATCCCCAGAAGTAAATATAAAATCCAAAGTTGTTCTTCCCACAAAGTTAATATCGATTCCTTTACTCATACTCCTTTTTAAGCTTTAATTAGCTTAATGATGGAAGAAGAGTAAGAGAATTCGTAACTATACCATACCCACATTGAAAAGTTGTTATGAAGCAACACCATAAATTTTTCCTTACCATGTTGAAAAAGAGTGAAAGAAACACGAACTGGCTAGAAAACCATGTGTCTCAACTACACACCAAATCTGGTTTATATAGAAATATTGCTTTGGTATCATAATTACAGGATATGCAGTTTCTCAAATAACTAATATCAAATTGATTAGTATCCAATCACTAGGAGAACCCACCGTCAAAAGCTAGCTATTAAACGAGCATTACCAGACACTTATATGCTCTACCAAGCATCCATACTACTCAATGAGGGACTTAAGTACCCCATAATACCCAAGTTCCCACTACAAGTCAGTCTACATTATTTTAATAACTCAAATGAAATAGATCTACAGTAAATGCATAATATTTGATATTCATTCTCAGTGTATATTTATATTGACTCTGGATTTTATATTTCAACAGATAAAAAATAACATATTGAATACAAAGTTATACAAAAGCATTGAGTTTTCCCAACACTGAATAAAACCAGGAAAAACAATAATTTAGAAAACTAGACCTACCCTGCTTTCTGGTCACTATAAACAGGCTCATATGGCAGAGATGTCTTGCCCTGAAAAAAGAAATGGAAACAATTTTAAAACCAATACTATAAAAGACAGTATGCAAAGGGAAAGCATAATTTACTTGACTTGACACTATACATAGCCACCCATTATGTCAATACAGCCAAACTGAATGAGATGTAATTCAGATGACAAGATTAATAAGTGGAATCAAACCAATAAAAAAGAAAAAACAAGAAGAAAGCAGAGACCTAGTGATCTTGGAAATTAAATCTTGCAGCGCCATAAGTCATAGCCAACTTAAGTTACCAATAGAATGATCATTATCGGGAAGAGAAACTTCATGCAGGTATGATTATCAGTGGGAATGGGAAGATGACTAGCACACCAAACTCACAACTGGAAAATCAAAGAAACACCCAACTAAGACCAATGGCACAACAAAGGTCAATTGTTGAGGAGCCCAAGGTTTTGCAAACCCCACATTAAAATCCCATACATCCAATGTGGAACTCAATCCCTCTCTATACAGTGCAATTGGATCTTAACATTCTGATAAAAATTATCTATTTTATTTGACAAACGAAATTCCAAATTTTGAAAAAACTCAATAGTGTAATGCTAACTGTAGAAGTTACGGAGGATGATGTCATGCTTAAGAGAACAGGTTTAGATAGGGAAGAATAAATAGAAAGGAGACTCCACATAATAGGACATTAAATTGATATGGTTAATGATGAGGCAATACACACCAATGAAAGAAATTGGGAAATTTAATGAAAAATGGAAACCACTGTAAAGTGATTATCTAAGAAATTATTTTATGATACAATATACTAAGGCATATTTAACAATGACCAAACAGTACTAAAATCTTTTGTTAGAGGCACAATATCAATTTCAGAGAATCTACTCAGTGGGACAAACCTCAAGATATTTAAATGTAGTGCTGTCAGCAGGAACAACGCCATTCTTTCCACCAGCTTCAACAACCATGTTGCACAATGTCATCCGTTCTTCCATCTATCCAAGAAAAACAGATTACCAAAACAACAATTACAATCAAAAGAACCAGAGTTCATAGATTGAAGAAATACATAATGCTCATTTACTTGTGTTTCCGGTTCCTGTTATAGCTTTTTAATTACAAAACCACCAACTGTTTTTAAATTGTCTCTCTGTTTTCTAATATTTGTAAGAGAAACGTTGAAAACGACTTTTTTGTTTTCTGAAAAAATCTTTCAGAACAGGAAACAAATTGGGAACGATATAACAGTTCTGTAATTAAAAAGAGAAAACAAAAAGATGGAAATACAAGTACACGAACTATTAGTATTAAATCATAACATAACATCTTGCTCTACATACTTACAGTTAAACTTTCAACAGTTGTACCGACAAACTCCATAGCTTTATATGTAGCACCAGCAACACTTATTTCACCAATAATCTGTAAGGTAAGTCATTCACTAATGTAAGAATGTGAATTTTATATTTGCTAAATGAAAATAAACAGTCACAATCACCTAGTACTATCATATGTCCAAACAAAAGTACAGGATCAAGGAACTTACTTGCAGAATCAAATCCTTTGAAAGCAAATAATCAGGCATTTCTCCATCCATTACAAATCTCAAAGTTGGGGGCACCTGCATTTTGAATACAATATATTATGAAAAAGCAAATAAGTGTGTCAAGTAAAGCCAATAAGTTAACAAGCTTATAAGCTAGTTTGACCAAACAAAAGTGTTTGACAAGTTATTTCAAAGTAACTTATTGTAAGAGTTTTTAACTTATAAGCTATACAAACTATTTCATCTAGCTTCTAGCTTGTATCATGTAGCTTATTTAATTTTCTTTCTTTACAATCCCTTAGATTCTAATACATTTCTTCATTATCCTTAATTCTTTATCCATTATTATCAATTTTCATTATAAATCGAAGTAACTAATGCTTCATTACATGAAATTATGTGAAAAATTACACAACGAAAATTATATCAAAGAAACTCAATGTAAAAATAGTTTAAAATGAGAAATAAAAAAAATAAATTTCTGAAAGTAAATAAAAAATAAATTGATTAATACTCATTAGATTAACTAGTTTAAATAAAATAATATATCCAAATGTAAAAATCACATATAACTTTTAGAAAACAAACATAAGCACAAAAGAGTTTAAAAAGAATTTGATTATTTTAAAAAAACAAATCAAAAATTGTAATTACATAATATTATTTTTGTCTAGAAAACACAAATTTGATTTATATAATAAAACTTATGTAGTTATGTCCTTTTATGACATTTTTACATTTACCAATCAGCTAGTGGAACAAATACTTCTAATCCAATAAAATAGCTTATCTGCTCAGAACTTTTATGTTATGAGCTTATCAGCTCAGAACTTTTAAGTTATGAACTTATCAGCCAGTTTTGTCAAACACCCTATCTCTATTATTAACAAATCAAACAAAAAGGTACTATTCCATCTTTATTCTTGTCCCAAAATATTCAAAGAAATATTTATTCTGTTTTTTATGCTTTGATCTCGTAGTATATACAATTCTTTTTCATTCGAAATGGGAAGATAAGTCTCCAAATACAGAGCAGCCAAATAATATGTTCTTCCAAATATTGAATATTATAAATTATAAACAGTTAAAAGAAAGAGATACAACAAAAGTTGGTTGTAAATTCCAATCAGTAATACGCCAAGCTAATAAGAGAAAAATGACATGGAAAGAGAAAGTAAAACACATTAAACTTTTTATTCTAGAACTACCAAATATAAAACCTTGAGCTGGAGTTGATGATAAAGGTAAAAATATATATAATGGTTCTACAGAATATCTTCTATTAAAAACCAAGAGATGTGAGTCTTGAGCAGAAGCTACCTTGAGCAAAAGCTTCCCAGTTCCCAGCACAAAACCGGCATCAGTATTTCCAATCCCAGTAGCAAATTGACCAAATGCTCCAGCAGTACATGTGTGGGAATCAGTACCTAAGAGAACCTGCAGGTATCAATGAAATTAGAAAAGCAGGAAACAAAGTTGTACCAAACAAATGAACAATACTTCACCACAGTAAAGTTATCTTGTTATACTAAACAAACCTCTCCTGGCCTACAATGACCTTCCTGTGCAAGAGCAACATGGCAAACACCCTTATAGTCTGGATTTGCCTGTATTTTTATAATCACAGTCAATGTTATTGGACATTGCGCATTACAAAGCATTTTAAGAACTGAGTCGGACAAATAAAGATTGAAAATATAAAAAAATGCATACCTTAAAATTACTAAGATCCTTAATATCATAAAAATATTTTATATTTTGCTCATGGCAAAAATCTCTTAGTATGTCCACATTGCGATTGGCACGTTCATCACTTGTGAATATATAGTGATCAGGTATTATTACAAGCTTTTCACGGTCCCAAACCTTCAAATGAACAACACAATCAGGAAATCACAGATGTAAAAAACACAATCAGGAAATCACAGATGTAAAAAACACAAAAGTTAGGTCTAATGTAACGAGATTAACTGCCAACCAGACCTAGAAAAATTACAATCACTCTATGAACCACATAAGTCTAAGAACAAGCAAGACAATTTTCCTGCAAAGGTAACTTTCAAGGTAAAAGAATCAACCATGTAATGGGCTTGAACAAGTGCACCATCAAACCAGTAAATGTATTTTGAAGTTCCCACTTGCAAAGGTAATAATCATTTTACATCCCTTTTCAGCACACAGAGTGCTCGAACCTCTCACATGACTTCTAAACCGACAAAGTTCCCACCCAGAAAGCACAAAGCTACATTCAATAAACAGAATCCATGGCGTAGATTGTCCTTCAAAATCAATTTCACCACATGACCCCAATCCTACTTTCTTCAACAACCCTCACAACTCATCTTTTTTTCAAACTGTCCACAAAATTCCAATGGACTTCCAATCAAACAGCACAATCAATGAAGAACCTACCCCAACCAAATCCACAACCATCAGAAAAATAAAAAAACTCCCATAAAAGACACTCTTGAGTGAAACCAGCAAAGCCACTGACTCACCTTAGCATCCTCACCAAACTCCTTCTTGAAAATCCCAATAGAACCGGGTCCACAAACATCATGCGTCATCAAAATATCAACATTAACCCAAACATTATCCCCAGGGCTCAGTTGGGCCTTCTCAGAAGCTCTGGCCAATATCTTCTCAGTCATCGTCATTGCGGTTCTCACCTGAAACACATCAACACAAGCAAAATCACACACAAAAACTAAAAATCAACAGCAAAAATCCAAAAGGGTGCCGAAAAACGCAACTGATCCAGTGGTAGAAGGCTGGCGCTGAGGCGCCGCCACAGAACAACGGATTCCCTTTGGAACCGCTTTGAAGCATCTCTGAGAGGAGAATGCGTAGAGAGAGAGATCCTTCTGAGAGAAAAAACAAAAGAGGAAAAAAGGGGTTAGTAGGGGACAAAGCTAACACATTTAAGCAAAAGGGGTGGAGAAAAATGAAGCTTTTTGAAGCACGAGAAAGAGAAGAAAGTGATTGATGATGATGCTTGGATATTGGGAGCGTAGAAGGGAAACATAGAACGAACTTTGGTGCGGAGGAAGGAAGTGAATGATGGAGAGAGAAGAGAGGAAGCCATGGATTATCGATGTTGAAGCTGTGATGAACACAAAACTAGTCAGTGGAGGTTGTATCCTTTATTACCCTGTTTTGATTGAGTGTCTCTGTTTTTTTCTCACAAATCCTAGGAACATATTCTGAGTGAAATTAATTAATAAATAAACTAAAGAGAGGGTCTGTGTGATGCACGAGGTCTCTATCAGGGATTTTTTTTTTTCACATTTTTTTTTTTACTTTTAAATAAAAAATTTTTTTTTTTAAATTTAAATTTTTTTTTTTTTTTTTTTTTTTTAAACTTTTTGTTTTATCCGTTTCTTTATTTTTTTTTTTAAACGGATTGTTTAATCCATTTCTGTTTTTTTTTTTTTGAAACAGATTGT
>Ga0099823_1007916_pt1 | contig 10811 bp, 3 predicted proteins | sample CowpearedBW_FD_76831 | JGI IMG/M metagenome (GOLD analysis project Ga0099823, IMG submission 76831) | Root nodule microbial communities of legume samples collected from California, USA - Cow pea red BW | ecosystem: Host-associated > Plants > Roots > Nodule | place: USA: California | collected... | reverse complement strand
TTTTTTTTTTTTTTTTTATTCCTTTCTTTTTTTTTTTTTTTAAGATTTTGCTTCCAATTCATCTCTTTTGGAATATGATCATGTCTTCGTAGTATCTAAAAGACTTGAAATTATTTTTATTTGATAAACTTTTCAAATGCAGTATGTTTTTATTTATTCTATAGAATTTTTCTTCATGTATTTTCTTTGTGATTTTGTTATCAATATGGATGATATTAGTAGAAAAAAGTGTTCTTCTCAACTTATTTTATTATATATTGAAATTTTATTATGTTTGGATACTTTGTTCTTGGTTCCTGGGTTTAGAGTAGTTTTACTCTCTGGATTTAGAAATTTTGTTTTGAAGATAGACATTTTAAATGAAGTTTGATAGTGGAGGATTGTGACATGTGACATTTCTTAGTTGGTCAGATTTGAAAGTGGAGGACCGTGACACGTGGTAGCTCCTGGTTGGGTAGACTATGAGTGTTAGAATGAGTTTTTCTAGCGGTAATTTTATACAAAGGTATTGGCTAATATTGATACAAGGTGTGTTGTGATTATACACGGACATTGGTTAGCATTGATATAGGTTGTATGGTAATTTTATACACGGGCGTTAGTTAATATTGATGCAAGGCACGTAGGGATTATGCACGAGCATTGGTTAGTATTGATGTAAGGTGTATCGTATTTGAGCATGGACATTGCCTAATATTGATGCAATGTGTGTGATGATTATACCCGAGCATTGGTTAGTGTTGATGCAGGGTGCATAGAAATTATTGGGATAGTTTAATTCCAGGTGAGTATACTCCATTTGATGAAGTATGAGTGTTGGTATAGGCAATGAAGATGTTTTTATTTTAATTAGAGTGAATATTGCTAGGGTGATTAAAATAATATGTCTTGGAAAGTCCCACATCACCTAGGATAAGAAAGGGAGTGCGTGTTGGTGACTATATAATAGGCTCTAAGTCCATGGTGTTTCTTGCCCAAAGTTAAAGACACATTGAGTTAGTGTTTGACTTTTATTATACTCTTCTAAGTAGAGTGTTGTGAGATGTAGTTAAATTCTTGCTCTGGAGAGTGTAGGTGTACTTGGAGTCAAAGGGCATGAGAGGGTAGTCTATGTGTTGTACAAATTTTCATATAGTGTTATTCTTTGGTTGTCATTAGACAACCGTCATGGTTTTTCTTCGATCTTGTAGTTTCCATGTTATATTCTTGTGTATCCTTGTGTTTATTTTATTTCTCTATTAGTATGATGATTCCCGAGGTAAAGATGACAATGTTATTAATTGATGATTCGTTTTTCCCATTAAATAGTTTGACAACTTATTCTCTAAATTTTTCCAATTTTAGCTACTATTTTTTCTCAAGCTAAATTTTTTTAGTTTCTTTAATTTATTAAATATGAATGTTTTTATAATACAAAAATGAATATTAGTTTTATATTTGATTTAGTTATAGGTTTGTTTAAATGATTTATATAATATGATAATGCTTACTAAGATTGATGAAATTCATATGTGATATGAAAATGGTTGTTCAGACTTATTGTATGAATTTGTGATCACATATTTGGGATGATATGTGAACTATTATTTGATTTATATATTAAGTATTAACACTTATGTTGTAACAGAGATCTCCTTGTTTCATTGATGATCTAAGTCACATACACTAAGATATTAAATGGTGAGATGTTGAAGAAGGAATTCTTGCACATTGTGACATGTAGATATGTGGCTTGAGTTGAAATTTACTTACCTTTATCCATTATCTTAGACTTTCTTCTGAATCCATGTCTTATGTATTGGATCAGATGTTAGTCATTAGTAGACATACTTAATGTGAGTCTTTTAGAAGATGTTAGTCAATTTTCCATTTTGTTGAATGTCGTTTGATGTATAGATCCATGTTTGGTCTATATGGTTTTTGTATGTTTATATTTGAATGTTTATGGATTGTTATAAATATGTTGCTTTAATGTCATTCTCTTATGTTAGAAATTTATTTTCAATAGTTTACTCTTGTATGTGTTGTTTGTATAGTGACATGTTATGATTGTACAATGTACATAAGCAGGTATAGGTACAAGTGTGGGAGCAACATTTGAAAGGCCATAGAGAATATTTTGGATTTTTTTTGTAAATATTTCTATTTATAGTATAATGGATGGTTAGTTGTTCGGGTGAAAATTGATTAAAAGTAGTTTGAAAAGAAAAAGAAAAAAGCACGAGAAAATAGAAAAAAATGAAAATATGTATGGTTTAAGATGAAAAAAAAAAAGAACAAGAGAAATAAAGAGTGAATGTTGGGTTCTCATGATTGATAGTTTTTTTTTTTGCTTATTTTCACTCATTCTTTGTTGCTCCTTTTTTCTCTTTAGATAACTTTGTTGTATCCTTTTCTTCTTTCCTATCTTTAACTTGACCACATTACAAGCTTTTGAAAAGTTGTTTTGATCTTTAGTTGCATGTTGTTTCAAGTAGTGAAAAAGATAGGCTTTTCAAGCCTATCATAATGCTTACTTTCATGTTTTGAGTGTCGCTATCTTAAGCACTTGAGAGAGTTATGTACTCATACTTGTGATAATTTTTACTTCTTGATCCATGATTTAATTTGATTATGATTCTTATTCACTTTCTGGTTTGAAATAGAATTTTTGTCTTGATTCTTTGTCACTTTAGATGTATAATTCATTTTTCCTTTTGCTCACAATTTTCTTTTAGAATCCATTGAGAAGTTTGTTTTCTTATTTTTCATGTCTTTTTTTCTTCTTTAGCTTTCTTACTTTTTATTTCTTCTTAGAAGTGCAAAAGTTGAAGTGTGGGATAATTTAATATCACATATTTTGTACACATTTATAACTTTTTTTTATCATATATAGTGATTGCACTTTTCATTCACTTTAATTTTAGTTTTTATTTCATCTCTTTATTAATAATAAATTTGGGTCATTGGTAATAATGCTTTAACTTGGTAATTTTGTCTTTAGTAACCATTTCAGTCATAACCATTTTTGTAGATATCATTTTTGGCTTATTCTAATTGTATTGGATTCTAAACTATTAAAGCTTCAAAATAAAAATGTGAAAATAACTTGATTTGGACTCCTCTACTATTTTACATGTTCACCGCACCAAATTGTTAGTTTTTTGCAAGGTAAAAGAGATTTACACCAATAAGTCATGGGCAAACCGTATAATAAATTAAGAAATCACCCTTAATTCCAAAGTCTCAAGACAATGTATTTGTAATTCCTCTTTCTTATTTTATTTTATGTGAGATATAAATACACATGTTGAATTAAGAACAACAAATTCAAATTTATTGTATCTTAAATTTTATACTTCAAATTTTTTAAGTTAATTTAATGTGTTACTTTTACTTCTAATCCCTCTCTAATCTAGTTAGAAGTTAACTTCATCACACCATGAGTAAACATTACTTGAAAACACCAAGATAAAAAAAATACCTCTCAAATAGTAATCGATTGATATAACTTATTGTATGAGTAAATAAGAAAATATTTTCACTCTTTTGGCAAATCATCTCACTTCTTTCTCAAAGTTCTGAGGATCTAGTCTTTTGGAAACTGTGTAAATAGTTTGGTTTGCGGAATTTTTGCTACTTTGTCCTTTTCATAACTATAGAAAAGGATGGAAAAAAATTACAATGATAAAAAACAATTTATCAGATAAATACTTTTTTTATAGTGGGTATACAAGGAGAGAGGTGACGTATAAGAAGACAAATTGAGTCATGATGTATAATAATGCCATTTAACTTTGTAATGATTAATGAGATAAGATGAGTTTGAAGAAAATTAAGTAGTTTTATTATGAGTAAGTAAAGAGAATTGTGTAATTAAAATTATACGTATAGAGAACTACATATATATAGAAAAGATTTTGCATGTATATTTATTATGCTATAGTCATGTTATAAATCAAGCATAAAGAGAAGACACATCGTGCGAGATGATAATTATAAACAAATTATTTGGAGGCAAAATAATAGAGATTTAAGCTGTTGAAATGTCATCTTCAGAATTTTCTTATAAATTTAATATAATGTAAAAAAAAATAGATTTTTCAGATATATAGAATTCTTTTAGTTTGCTTCGTCGTGTTTTGTTTTTATTTAATTAATACAAATAGAATGGAAGGAAACAAGTTAATTAGTAGAATATTAAAGGCAAGATTAAGGAGTTTTTGTCATTTAGGATAATAAAGGTCAGAGATCAAGAGTTAAGATGACAAAAATCATATGAATATTCATGAATGATTTAAGAGATGTTCAATACTCTAGAAAAGGATTTAAAATTACGACGACAAGAAGATCAAGAAGTTAAGGTTAAGAAATAAATAAATTTGTTGAAAAAAAATATTAATAAAACAACTTAAATGTACAATAGCAACAAGTTTTGTATCATATATATTATAAATATATGAATAATAATATATAAAGATATGCTCTTTTTTTTTCCACATTTCATATTTTTATTTTTATTTTTAATTATTATTTTAAAAATTAATTATTTTATAAATAGTTTATTTTTAACCATTATTCTAAAAAACTCTTTTTGACCGTCATTTTAAAAACCTCTTTTATTTTTAACAATTATTTTAAAAACATATTTTATGTATATATTTTATTTTTCTAATTAACATCTAACAATTATTTTAAAAATATTGTATGTATATATTTTATTTTTCTAATTAACGTCTAACAATTATTTTAAAAATTAATTATATATTCTTTATTAATCTTAACTCAAATCTTTATAAAAATTAAAAATTGCGAACACACAGGCACGACAACGTCTGTGTGTTCGCTAGTATCATAAGAAAATATTTTATTAACAACCAATTTTAGTGATCAAAAGTTATTAGTCATTATAGTGACCAATTTAGATACCAATTTATAAAATAAAAATTATTGGTACTAAAATAGTCACTATTATGAATAAAAAATTATAATTGGGGGTGTCCATTTCGCTTGAAAAATGTTGACTATTAGGGCCATTTGATTTATGAATTTGGGGGTGTCCATGTAGAAAGATAAGGTTAAATAGAGTTGATAAAATGGGTTGGAACCTGCGAGCCAACCTGACCCATTACGGGTTTGGGTCAGGTTTGGTTAATTTTTTTTTATAAATTTCAACACAGGTTGATTTTTGACCCGACACACCCGGATTGAGCCCGTGGTGAGTTGGGTTGGCTCACCAACTCGCAGATAAAGGGTCACACAAGTGTTTTTTGTTAAGTTGGACTTTGTATTTGGGTCAGATTATGTTTTTTTTAGCCAACATATAGATAATTTATATTTTTGTGATTTTAGTTTGTATTTGGATTGTATTGAAGTTTGTTTAGATTTTAATTAGAATTATAATTTAGATTTGATTGAAAAAAAATTAAAAAAATTGTATTTTTTTTTAATTAAATGAGCCTATAAGCCCATGAGCCAACCAGTTTAACCCACCAACCCATGGTGGGCTGGGTCAGGTTCAATTTTTTTTGGTTCACTAATAAGTGAGCAGGGTTAGGTTGGCTCACTAAGTAATCAACCCGTGGTGGATCGAGTCGGGCCGGGCCGAGTTACCCATTTTGACAGCTCTAAGGTTAAAGTTGTGTTGGAGTGGCCTACCACTATTAATCTCAAACAATTAAGAAGGTTTTTGTGCCTCACATGGTACTTCAAAAGATTTATTAAAGGTTGTGCTTCAATAGTTGCACCCTTGACTAATATGTTAAAGAAAGACAACATTCACTAAAGCAATGAGGCTTTGACAGTGTTCAATTCACTCAAATTATCCATCACACAAGTTCATGTCTTGGCATTACTTGATTTTCATAAACCATTCACATTGGATATTGATGCTTCGGGTTTGGGCATATGGGTTGTGTTGAGCTAGGATAATCACCCTATTGCTTTTTCTTTAAGAAATTAACCCCTAGTTTGTAGAGGAAGTCAACATATACCAGAGAGTTTTACGTAATTATACAGGTTATTGCCAAGTTCCAACAGTATTTCCTAAGACACAATTTTGGAATAAAAATATATCAAACGAGTTTGAGAAGTTTAACCAACCAAGCCATCCAAACTCTTAAGCAGCAAACATAGCGTCACAAATTGCTTGGTTATGATTTTACCATTGAGTATAAACCTGGTACAGACAACATTCATGTTAATTCTTTATCCAAGCCATTTCACATGGCATGGTCTCAACCCCAATTTCACATTGTCACGAAATTAAACAAGCTATATAGAATGATGATAGATTGCAAAAGGTGACAAAGTTATGTTCAACAAATAGGACACATGATCCTCATTACAAGGTGTATGATAGTCTTTTATATTTGAAAGACAAATTGGTTCTCCCTAATGAGATTTTCTCTCAAACAACAAATAGTACATGAATGTCACAATTCTTTAGTTGGTGACCATGCGGGATATACACGGATATTAGCTCGAGTTATTGTCTAGTTTCATTGGCAAGGCATACATAATTTCATCAAGGATTATGTTTAAAATTGCTTAGTGTGTCAATAAGCAAAAATTGCCACTACGACTCCTACAAGATTGTTGTAGCCATTACCTATTTGAAATCAGGTTTGAGAAGATGATAAATGTCAATTATTAGTTAAAATACATATCATTTAGATACTTATCTTGCACTAAATCATTGTAAAAATCATTAGAATTGCCTTAATTTTAGATAATTACAAAATGAAGTAGTGAGAAAATATAAAAAGTGGAAATTAATACATTTTGTGTTGTTTTGTAGGTAAAATGAAGTAAATTATAAAGTTGGTGTTGAGCTCCAAAAGTTGTAACTCAAGCAAAAAGATGAACTGAGAAAGTTAAATTTTAAGTCTGTGGCTGAGCAATGGAATTTGGCGCTTAAGCCACATTTTAAGAAAACTTCACTACAAAGAAACGTGAAGCTCCAGACTTGAAGTTGAGCGTGAATAGGAGACCTCCATGGTAGAGGAACCTCCATTGCTACATACAAAATATAGATGCCCAAGCTTGGGAAGAAAATCCACTTTGGAAGGAAACCTCCATGGCTAAACTTCAATTCTTGGAAGCTAAAGCAGCACGTTAAAACCTATAAATACAAGGCATGACCCCTGTTATTTTCATGTTGATTTTGGATGTTGGTTTTGTATACTATTCTAGAGAGAGATACCCTTAGACTAACTTAGCTTATATAGTATAGTAATATATAGTTATGGAAGGAAGGATGTTTCTTCATGTTCATCTTGTTTTCATCATCATGAGCAGTTAACTCCCCCGTAGTTGGGATTAAATGTAACTTATAAACTCTCTCTATACTGTACTTGATTATATATCTATAGTGTTCTTGTTTTACGTGTTAGTTACTTGGTTTGTATTTCATTCTGTGGTGATTTGGCCAATCATCGCACTTCATCATACACTAAATGCAAAGACATCTGGTTTAGTGTTTAAATCCAATCAAGTATCATGACCTTGGCATATACCAAACATAGATATGCGGCCTTAATTGGTTTACACAGTCTTGTTCTAAAAGCAAGGGTTCCTCCACCTAATTGGGAAATCATGTGTCTGACACCTTTAGGTTCTAACGCACAAACATGTGGTTAGTTCTACAAGTAAGCGTACTTCCATAAACAGTAAGATAAAGAACATAATATATAGATAATTATTGGGCAATACAGTTGAAGTTAAGAGGCTAAGTCTAATCCCAACGTCCTAATCAGCATCACCTCTCTCATATATCTATTTAGTTTATGCTTATCAATATAAAGACCAAAAATCATCTACTATTCCATTGCCAAACTTTGAGTCAAACTATAAACTGTTGATCTAGTTATCACTTCCTCCTTATGGATATGACCTTGTTACACTACAACTGACCCGATATACTTGCTGAAAAAGTTGGATCTTTCATAGGACCATCAATAGAAGATGTTGCCATGGACTTTGTCCCATGGTTACACAGACATTATGGTGGTTGTAGATAGGCTATCCAAGTATGCTCATTTCTTTGGTCTCAAGGTTGATTATTCTAGCAAGGTGGTAACTGAAACTTTCATGAATACAGTGGTCAAACTACATGGAATTCCCAAAACAATTGTTTCTAATAGACACAAAGTCTTTACTAGTCAATTTTGGCTACAATTGTTTAAATTGAGTGACACATTACTAAACATGTTTATAGCTTACCATCCACAATTGTTAATTCAGTGGGGAGGCCTTAATGAGTCTCTCGTGTAACATCCTGACTGGATTGGATATTGCTAATTTAAATAAATAAAGATAGAAAATTATTAATCAGCATTTAATATATTTTTCCAAAAAACAAAAAATTTAAAACTTTATTAACGTGTGCGATTCCAAAATTCTCAATTTAAAATTGAAATATTACGAGTTCCAAAGTGTAACATATCTTTCGTAAAGGAAATACAAGAAAATCATGCTCAACCATCTTATTACCAAGCAATATACAACCATTAACCATTAAGCCAATTCATGTTTTTGGTATTTCATGCACACCAACTCTTTCTCTCTCTCTAAAATTTGTTCTTCTTTTGCTGAAAAACATTCTGTTATTTTTCTTTTTACTGTATTGTCAATGCTATTCACGTATCATGGAGGAACAATGTGACTTTGCCATTAATAATACCAGTCTCGTTGACTGACATTTTCATTACATCCCTAAATTTGTTTTATACGCAATTCATTCTTTTTATACATAACAATCTTGAAATATAAATAATTTCATCTATTATTTTTCTTATCCTCTTAACATTCTCATTTTCACTGTCATTATTTTCTCTTACTAAATTCAATATTTATTGCTATATACTTTTTACCGTCTCTATTAGACAATAATAATTAATTCACACCTATTAAATTTGATAATTTAGTTAATATTATTAAATTTGAGTATGGTTTTAATATTTTCCCTTAGCTACCTCAAATTTAGTATTTAACTGCTTAGAGGAGGGTAGCAGTAGTAAAATTAGCAACTATTACTTATAAAATAAAAATACGCAATTAAAATGCCTTATTAAAAGTGACAATAAATTTTCAAAAATCCATTTTAAGAAAGTATGTTAGTTAGAATGGGTAGTGATAGCAATTTATTTTAGAGATTAATATTAGGGTTCTAATAAAAGAATTTCACGCATTGATAATGAATTGGCTCATACATCTAATTAACTTGTTAAAGAAGTTAAATTGTCTTGATCATTTACCTCTATAGGTATTGATTTGTTAAATTTATAAAATGTCAATGTTGTGAAACAATAGAAGATAACAAGATTCAAACAAAGTTTGTTTGGGAAAAACTTTGTCAAAACATATTCATTATATTGGAAAATTAACAAATCAGATGAATCGCAAGAATTAAAAAAATGTATGAAAACATCATGAAATAATAATGATAATAATAATAATAATAATTGAATGATACAATTAATTTTAAAGGAAGACTTCCTTTTTTTCTTATTTAAAACCTAAATTTCCTTGTTCTTCAACAATATAAAATGTTAAATAAATTTTTGTATTAGAAATTTGACGTGAAAGTGGAATTCATTTTTGTTTAAAATTTTAATATATTTTAATTCTAAATTTTGAAAATGAATTAATATAGTTTTTTTAACCAGATTACGTTAATTTTTTTTTATACGTTTAGATGCATTTCATATTAGTATTTGAAGTGTTTATATCATTTGACACATTTCCGTTTCAATATCAATTGAGAAACACATTTAACGCCTAAAAAAAGTTTAACATAATTGGATTAAAAAGATTTTATTGATACATTTTTAAAGTTTGGAGACTAAATATATCAAAATTTCAAACATAGACAAACTATAATTTTACACCAAATTTCAAGATCAAAATATATTTAACCTTAAAAAAAACACGTTTTACACTTCAAATAGTCAACTTGATTCTCGAGGATGAATAGCAAAATATTTTTCTATTTTTTTTAAATTATATCATTTAAATAATATTACTAAATTATACCATCATATGATAAAAAATTAAAAAAAAAATCATAATAATATTATTATATTATTTTAAAATTTGATAAATAGTATTTTAAATTTATCTATTATTTACTATTCACATTAAACAATTCATAAAATAATATAAGTAAAAGTACAAAGCACCTAACCAAACTTATAAAAAAAATAAAAATACAAAAATACAATAAAAACTTTCTCCATTTTTTTTTCATTTGAGTGATTAATTAATAGTTTTCTCCAAAGGTAGCAAATAATTGTAAACCCTAATCAAAAAAATAGGTGGGGCCATTTGCCTAATGTGTTTAAGACCCTTAGGTCCCCCTTGTCCCTTGTGTCTTCCCAATGATTTTGTTGTGACCCATAATCTACTATGGGTATGGGGGCTTCTCCTTGCACCTCCAACACTTCTTCTGTATCCAAAAAAAAAAACCCTTATACCCTTACTTATCAGAGTGGTGAAAGTCGTTAGGACGCAGTAAATTTCATTTACTGCGTCACCAACCTCCTACACCCCAACTATTTTTTGTGCTCGCACATTTCGTTTCTTCTCCAGTGCTTTCTTTTAAAATTTTGCCCTCATTCTCTTCTGGTTCGTGGTCCCTGAAATTTTCCGTTTCATAAACTATATAACACGTTTCAAACTTTTACCAAACGGAATAGAAAAGCCGTTTAACCGGGAAAATCAAAATTTATGGGAAACGGATTACAGAATCCGTTTCATACACTGTGAAACGGATTGTGTAATCCGTTTCATAAAAAAATTTGCAAATTTTTTTATGAAACGGATTACACAAT
>Ga0099823_1007911_pt1 | contig 10813 bp, 10 predicted proteins | sample CowpearedBW_FD_76831 | JGI IMG/M metagenome (GOLD analysis project Ga0099823, IMG submission 76831) | Root nodule microbial communities of legume samples collected from California, USA - Cow pea red BW | ecosystem: Host-associated > Plants > Roots > Nodule | place: USA: California | collected... | reverse complement strand
TATATATATATATATATATATGTGCATATACATAAATATAAAAGAAACCTGTAAGTATTTTTTCATGAATACCCTACGAGTAATGGAGCGAGTAACGAGACTAATATATTTCTTACGACTGGGTACAAGTAGTGCACTAGGTATACCTGACTCGTCGTCTTTCCTACACCCACATAATAATTCACACATCATAGTAGATTATGGCTCATGCCTTAACTATAGTTAATCACTCACCCACACGATAGAGTGGATCATGACTAACACCCTCACCCAGCCATTTTATTTCAAAACCATAATTTTTTTTTTCTGAATCTCATACAATCACATATCACATCTCAGAAAACTTTAAATTAATTTAAAAGAAAATATTTTCACAATTTTTCACTTGGTGCAAATCTCTACTCGCCAAATGAAAAGCATAAAATGAAGCTCTATGTTTCTAAAACTAATATTTTCACTTAACGAGACCTTGACTCATTGAACAATCGAGTAATAGGAGTGAAATTTCCGAAATTTCGCCCAACACAACCCTAGTTCATCAATTGACCAAGATCGCTTGCTCTTTGGAATTTGAATTTGACATTTTTGCTCAACGACCTTTTCTTCTAGCTTTACAACCCAATGAGAATAAAAATCTTTATAGTTAATGTTAAAGACTAATTTAAACACTAATTCACAAATTAATAATAATTTTTTAATCATAATAAAAACTATTTTAAATATTATTAAATTTTAAATTTATAAATTAATATTTAAATTCATCACAATAACTAATTATTTTTTATCACCAAAATTAATTTTCTTTTATTAATTTTTTTCTGTGATATAATGTGTCATGAGCGAACAATTTCTTAAAGTTAGGTGAAACCTAACAAGATACACCTACAAAAGAAAAAGCTAGTCCTACTAAACCGAAAAACACACTTGAATGCTTTAGCTGAGACTAAACAAGATTTTGATTAAAAAATAATTATGATAATAAGTATATAATTTATATATTTGATTAAAATATAAATAAACAAATAAAAAATAAATGGTTATATTATTATATGATAAAATATTCTTATATTATATTTTATTATATTGATAGAGTAATATTGTGAATAAAAAACATAGTCACATAAAAGAAGATACACTTCAAATAATCTCTACAAATTAACTTACAGTGATTTGCTCTGCTATGGCAAATATACTAAATACCATCACACCAATATTTATATGATTCCTTTTCATCTTTATTGAAGACACAACTATATGGTTCACCTAACTCTTGCTATATTTGTGAAATATTTGGTCTTATGTACCTCACGGAAAAAAGGAATAATAACATTCCATATCCACGACAAATTATTCATCTCCCCTGCATTAAACAGTAGATATCTTATTCATTAAGAAATATAGTTTTTATTTTCTTCCTGTTCCATCTTTTAAGCTCTTAGTAAAAATTTCTTTAACACATTTAAGAACAACATTTTCCATAAAACTTAATATTTTGTGCGTATTTGTTAAGTAATAAAGTATTGGGGAACCAAAATATTCAAAATCTGAGTTTAATAATTAATCTTTTAAATGCATTGATAAGTATTTGCCAACTCAATAAAAAGTATTTTTAAAAAGGCAAGTTCTTCAAAACTCCCTTTATTAAAATAGGGTTTTTAATATGTGAAAATATGGTTTATCTTAATTCATTTAATTTAAATAAATTAACACTAAATTTAACTATTACAAAATCATTATATGGTAGCATATCAATTTTATTTCTAATTCATTACATGTCATCTTAAAATGATAGCTATTTTGAGGTGATTTCTTTCATGTCTCTGTCTTTACCGACCAAAAGAGAGAAAACTGTGTCTTGAAATTGAAATAAAACATTCTTATTTATTTCGAGCAGTTCTACAAAAGTTGTACTTCCATATTTTTGTTTGTTTATATGAGTTTATTAGATTAGATAAAAACCTTAAATATAAAATATTTATTAATGAACTAAAATATAACTTTAAACTTTAAAGTGATTATCACCAAAATTAACTAACATTGATGTATGTATGATTGCTAAAACTCTAATTTGAAGTAATTAAAAAAGAATTAAAATCTCACTTCCCCTTTTGGCAAGCATTAAACTCTGGTAATGATCTTCTGCCACTTCAGCTTCAACTATTAAATTACGACAATCACGAGAAACTGTGGGTTCCCTCGATTCGTCGTAACACTATTTGTCTCTCACTTCTATGTATATCTTTTTCTATATTCCGTGCGCGTACCCAACGTGTCTGCAACCGGAAACACAGGATTAAATGCACCTTTCTGAAATGTACTCAACCGTCAAAATATCTTTTTCTGAGACATATTCCTACAAAATTAGATAGAATTTGAAAAAATATACTCCAATTTTGATTAATAAAATTAGATGAATGGATAAAAAATGAAAAAAAAAATTGGAAATTCTATTAGTAATTATAGATAAAGTGTTGAATTTTTTATTTAAAGTAAAATTAGTGTAAAACTTGAATGGGAAATAATTTTGACTTCATGGTAGCAGAACTGACACGTATATATTTGGTCGTTAGTGACGCTACATACCACCACCACCAATAACCATGGTTGCATCTCTCACTTCCCACCGGTCCATCTTCCTCATCTTGTGGATCGTAATCCTGTGCGGTCACGCTCATGCGCGCTTCTTCTCCCGTGATCCGCTCTCTGATGGCGTCTCCGCCAACACCGGGGAAGGCCTCCTCCGCCTCCCGTCGGCGATCACGGCCGAGTCCTCCTGCGAGCAGACCTACGGCTTCCTACCGTGCACCACCACCGTCATCGGTAACTTGTTCCTAATTATCGTCTATGGCTTCCTCATGTTCAAGGCCGCCACGTTCCTATCTGGCGGAAGCGAGCTCCTGCTCGAGATCTTGGGCCCCGGCATTGTTGGCGGCCTTTTCCTCCCCATCCTCGGTGCACTTCCCGATGCCATGCTCATCCTCGGTAACTAACTCTTGCTCTCTGTTTTCCTTTTAACGGCGACAAAACTTGGATTCAATACTTACTCTACGACCTGCTGCTCTCCGATTAGAATTTGAGTTATGTATCGGAATCTGTGAAATAGACCTTGCATTAAAAAGTTATGTAGAATATGTAGATGAGATTTGGATTTTGTTTGAATAACTTTTCTACGTAAGTTTTCGCTTTTTAGTGATTCGTGGAAGGTCAGTGGTGTGAGCTTTTTCTTTAGTCTTTACTTTATGATGCTGGAAAGGAAAGTTTGTCTTAGCTTAGCTTGTAGTGCTGGAATGAGATTTTACGGATTGAGGTTTTGTTGAAGTAATGAGAGATTTGGATAGGCCTTGTGTGGAGGATGGTTTGGGTTGTTCTGATTCTCCTTAATTAGATGGTTGTTTGTTCAAGTGGTTTGCGTCGCTATCGTGTGCCTGTTTAAGGTTGTCCGCTGCCACACAGAAGGATAGGAAATCCTGAACCTTATTCCCAGGCCCCCCCAAATATCTTCTTCTTCTCCTTCTTCTTTTTACTTTTTCTATTTTTATTTTTTTAATAGGCGAAGAGAATATTGTTTGAATTTTATTGATTTTTCAGTTGGATTTTTTGTTGTAGTTTTTTTTTTTTTTTTTCGGGATTCTCCCTCCCAAGTTCTTCCGCCTTTGCTCTTTGTGATGTCTTATTTTTAATTTTAGATTCTTTTTGGTTATGTTGACTTTTCAACCTCTTTTCTTTGCTTTTGGTGCTTAATTTTAGTGGTGTGAACCCCTCACAGGATGGAATGCATCTTTTGCAGAGCTTATATGTCTTTGTTGCTGCCTTTTTTTTTCCCACTTCAATATAGTTTCAGTTTCTTTTTTATGGTGTTTGGTGGACGAATAAATGTATTTTTGAGCTTGGGTGGCCCATGAAAGAGCAGATGCATAATAAAGTGTAAAAAAGCCGGTGCTTGAGAATCTGGTAGCAGTTAATCTTGACCATATAACCATATATAGTATAGATGATCAATGGTCAATATTTTTTATTTAAATATAACTTTGACTATTCTCTTTTATTGTTTGGTTAAGATAAACCACTCTCACCTCTCAGTACGAGCGATTGCTGATATGGGACGGATTTTGTAGAATTTCTAGATTTACTGTTCAATTCTTAACTGTCAAATGGAGGCCAACATTGAATAATTTAGCTGATTCAGTATTATCGGACTAGTAGTGATGTAGTGATTGCTTTGAGTCATCTCTTATGCTTCCTTAATAACCAAAATTTCACCGATCTGTAATCTTTTGTAACATTATATTTGCTTTGGATTTTTTTTTCCACTTCTATTGGGATTTCTTTGTCTCTCGTTTACTAGCCCTGATGCTTATGTAGTGCTGTTATTTTTCCATATTCCCCCTAATATATATTTCTGTTGGTTTTTTTCTAGTGTCTGGGCTTTCAGGTAGTAAAGAAACTGCTCAAAGTCAGGTATCTGTTGGAATGGGACTGCTAGCTGGTTCTACCGTGCTGCTTCTTACTATAATATGGGGGACCTGTGTTATTGTTGGCAAGTGTGACATCGAGAATTCAATTGCTATTGATTCACGAGACACTAGAGGATTTAGTTTAACTGGTATGCCATTTGAAACTGTTCATTATTTAAATTTAAACATTAAGTTTGGTCAACCAACTTCCTCTTTCCCCAAGCATGAAGATTGTGGTGTTTCATCTCCTTTTTTGTCATTCAAGTTATCAACCTTCTGGAGTTTCCCTGTAAAACATTGTCTATATTCTGTGTCAATGTAAGCTGATTATTGATGTCTTAACTAATGATTTTTTAAAAGTGTCATGAGCTAACAATCACAGAAGCTTTGGCTATAGCATTCCTAATATCTTTTAGCATGCCTCGCATACAATATATCTTTAGGCTTGAACAGTGAACAGCCCATATGGCCAACTACTTTTTGCTTAATTTGAACCTTTTTTTTTGTTTAGAAGAATGATTGTTGCAAGGCTCAAAATGTAGACCTCTTGGTCTTAAAAAATCTTATACAAGATCATAAACTAACTATCTGAGAGCTTAAGTTTAAATGAGGGCAGATGAATGATTTTATACTGTTATAACATCACTTACAAGAAGCAACAATTGGAAGATACTTCACTTGATGATTCACGTGAGTATCTTTCTTCAACCCTTATTGTGGATCAAGGATTATATAATGCATTCAAACCACTGAGTGTGTGCATTGAATATTATTGTTGTAACATGAGTTTCGGACTTTGAGAAGAGGGCTGGTTAAAGATATATTGTGAACTTATGATTACCGATTTCTAAACCATGATGATTGTATATATGCAGTTGAGCTGTGCTGTTTAAATGTCTGGACTGTTTGATTCATTTGGATCTTTAACCTACTAAAATCTCCGTATGCAGGTTCTGGTGTTAGTACTGATATTTGGACTAGTTATGCAGCACGGATTATGGTTATATCTGTCCTTCCATTTCTGATCGTTCAATTACCACAAATTCTTAATTCGACATCCGGAAGACACTTGGCTGTTTTGATAGCCCTCATTGTGTCACTCTGTTTATTGGCTTCTTATTGTCTTTACCAGGTAATTTTCTTTTATAGTGCACTTGGGTTTATTGTTAAGTATTTTTTTTTTCTTCATCAGCCAGGACAATTTTTATATACCTCTGGATTTTGTTGTATATGATCCTATAGTTAGCTCTTTCAGTAAATGTATACTGGATGAACATGTGACCTGTTTTAAACCTTGCCATTGTTTTTGCATCTTATAGAAATTAAGAAAAAGAAAAAATGGTGCAGATTTTCCAGCCCTGGATACAAAGAAGGAAACTGGAATATATTAAACACAAACATGTTATACTAGGATTTTTGAGAAATTTGAATGCGTTGGAAAGGCTGCTGAACGATAATGGAGAACCTGATGAAGAAGTCATTAAAAAGTAAGGCTATCTTTCCTTTTTGCTTGGACTTAAAAGTATGTTACTTTGAAAGAAGTTTGTTGCATTTCTCAATTCTGATGCTTTTGGTTGTCAATGACTTCTTAATGGAATATATATAGATTGTTTGCAACCATTGATGAAAATCAAGATGGCAGTCTTACTCATAATGAATTGAGAGCACTGGTTATTGGAATTCAGTTTGAAGAGATTGACCTTGATCATGATGATGCTGTAAAAAGGATCATGAATGATTTTGATACTTCTGGCAACGAACTAGTTGATCGAGATGAATTTGTTAATGGTGTCAGTAGATGGCTTCGAAGGGCCTTGCGTACTCGAGTTGCATCTGGTGATGCTGGTCAACACACAATGAAGTTTTTAAGTGATTTTCACACAGTAGGTTATGCAATCCTCGACTTCACAATTTTTGTTTTGGTGCTTAATACTGACGGGTGTTTCGTGCACAGGAAACAAAAAGAGAACATGATTTGCTGAACGTGGGAGATCAGAGTACTGAAGAGGCAGAGGGCACTGAAAATGCTAAATGGACATCCATCAAAGCAGTTCTGCTTCTGCTACTGGGCACTATTATTGCTGCTGCATTTGCTGATCCTCTGGTTGATGCAGTGGATAACTTTTCTGAGGCTACAAGTATTCCTGCTTTCTTCATTTCCTTCATTGCTCTCCCTTTAGCAACCAATTCAAGTGAAGCAGTGTCGGCAATAATTTTTGCTAGTCGTGATAAAAGGCAAACTGCTTCATTAACTTTTTCTGAGGTCTGTTTTCTTGTTTCATACTCTTTCTCTTTCAGGCATTAGTATGCAAACGTTGAGTATGACCTATAAACTATAAAACATTCGAATATCTTTTCATTCAATTATGTCATTTGCCGCATGATCTGTTCATTCAGGACTTAGCTAAACAAAATGGTAGAGTAACTGACTGTGACTTATTCAGGATGATATTTTATGGCTAATGTATTCAATTCTCTTTATAATTAATTTATTTTGTGGTTATTCAAATAAAAAAAAGTCCTTTCGCGGTTGGAGTTTAGGATAAATATGATGCTGAATGGGGTCCCTTTGATGTTCTCGTTTTCAAAACATTAATATACCTTTTAATTGAAAAAATATCTTGGATGGGGACAAGGTGGAGAGGATAATAGAAAGATGAGTTTATGTTCAGAATGTATCCAAAGTTGCACCTTCCTGTGGTTACATCGATTCCTACTTAGCAAATAGTTATAGTCTTAAAATTCTAGGTCTGGAGAAATTTGAACATCGCAAGTCTTGAATCATTCTGTTAGCTGTTTGAAAGACGAATGTGAGATGATCATAAATGGTGACTCTACTTGTTGCCATCATCATCATTGTTGTGTTTTCTTATGGCTACTAGTATATTTTCTTAGTAATTAATTTAATGATTGCTGCTTGCCTTGACTTTTAAAGTCACTTGTATCATCACTTTGGGAGTAAAGTATTGAGTGGTTTGGTTCTGAACTATAGGTTGTGTTTGGATTTCTTTGGTAATGGTGTTCATCCATGCATACTTTTCTTTCAACGATGTACGCGACCAAGGCTGGCTGATTTATAAGCTTTACCAATTACTGTGATTTATTTCCTTGGGGTGATTTAAAACATGATTTCTATTGTTTTTGCAGCTATATGGTGCAGTGACAATGAATAATGTGCTTTGCCTATCAGTGTTCTTGGCCTTGGTTTACGTGAGGGGATTGACGTGGGACTTCTCTTCGGAAGTGTTAGTTATTTTGGTGGTTTGCATTGTGGTGGGTGTCTTTGCCAGCTTCCGCACCGTCTTCCCTCTATGGACATCCATAGCGGCTATCCTTCTTTACCCCTTCTCCCTGGCATTAGTGTATGTTCTTGATTATGTATTTGGTTGGTCGTAGACCAAATACTGTTTCATATGTTAGTGCCTTTTGGGTGTGTATGATTTTTATAGTTCTCCGTCTATGACTACGTTCTTGGTGACTTCCATTCATGGTGTGGATTTGACATCGAATTTGTGGCTACAATTTTGACTAATCAGTCCAATTAGACAAAATATAGCACGAATAAAAATTATAGATCGAAATCACCGTATCTGACTGTTTTGAGTTCTCATCATTCAGAAACATGACTTTTCCATGCTATCAGTCCCATTAAAATGATTTCATAGGGCCACTTTTAAGTTCTAATGGATTTAGGTGAGTTCGAGCTTTTAGTAACTCAGTTGAGTTTAAGGTATGACTCGGTATGACGTTCGAACTTTTTGATAATTGAGTTTGGAGTTTGAACTATAAGTAATCAAGTTCGGTGCATAGTTTGAGGTAGCATTTTTTGTTGTGTTATATAATTTTGTGTATAACTAGTCTCCTACTTTTTAGTATATTATATGCCCATGGATTTGCTTGGTGCATAGTCGATCACTATTTTATATTATGCTCAGGTAACTCATCGCATAGCTAAAAACTATCTTTTATGATTCTTCTATAACTTGACGCATAACTTTTAGTATTTAGAGTACTTTGTTTGGTTTTTTTATTCACCTCGCGTATAACAACGTTTTCCAATAATATTGTGTCCTTTATGATTTTCTATAATTTGGTATATAGTCCTTGGTGCATTCCTGATAATATATATTTTTTTATATATAACTTGTTGCGTGACTTATTTTTTTTTTCTTTTCGTATATAATTTTTTTGGATAAAATTTATAATCCATTTAATCTAGTAAAAATATTATAATATATTATAATATGTATAAACATTAATATAGTGGTTTGTTAATTTTGTTTAAATTATATGAATCTGATTTGATTAAGAAAAAAATTAATAAATGATGTCAATGAAATGTTTATTGCGGATGTCGACATCTGCAATACACTTTTAATGGATGTCAAGTTGTGTTACGGATGTCGACATCTGTAATCTTTTTTTTTATATATAATTTTTTATGTAAATTTTATGATCTATTTGATCTATTAATCATATATGTATAAATATTAATTAAGTGATTTGTTATTTTTTTTTTGAATTATGTGAATCTGATTTCAGTAAATTTTTAAAAAATTAAAATTGATGTTAATGAAAAAGTATATTGCGGATGTCGACATCCGCAATATAGTTTTCTTTAGCTTTGATTTTTTGATTGTTGATGCATTTGACGGAGTACTATTATTTAGAAATTTCCTTTTGTTTTTCTATTTATTGTAGGTCTTTATAATTATGGAAGATTGTCATTTTAGTTATTTGAGTTTCTTGGATTCTAAGGTAAATTCTAGTCTCGTGTCAGACTTTTCTGATTTTGTTCATGATATATGCGAATAAGATTATACCTCTTACAACTCAAGATATTTTTTCAATACGTGAAGATTTAATTAAGTGGGTTAGAGGAGTTGCTTTTAATCTTGGATTTGTTGTCATTATTCTAATATTCGATAAATATAATGGACAACCTGGAAAAAGACCTATGTATTATTAGGGTGTGAAAGGGGTGGAAAATATAGAAAATACAAATCTGATGCAGAACTGAGTTTATCCGGTATAAGAAAATGTGAGTGTCCATTTAGATTGAGAGGCAAACCTATCTCTCAATGGGAGGGATGGGTGTTGAACGTAAACCATAATCATGATGTCTCAGATACTCTAGTTGGTCACCCCTATGCGGGAAGGTTGAAGTCCAGTGAACACTCATTGCTTGTTGATATGACTAAAAGTTAAGTAAAACCTGCAAATATACTTCTTACTCTCAAAGAAAAAAATTAGTGTAATGTGACCACTATGAAGCAAATATACAATGTAAGATATAGGTATAAACGATCACTAAGAGGTTCAAGGACCGAGTTACAACAATTAATGGTGATGTTGGAGCATGATAAGTATATCTATTTTAGTAGATGTGTTGATGAATCTGAGGTGGTTAGCGATCTGTTCTGGACACATCTTGACGTGGTCAAGCTGTTAAATTCATTTAATATTGTGTTCTTAATGGATAATACTTACAAAACCAACAAATATTGGTTGTCATTGCTTGAGATTGTTGGTGTGACGTCAACAAGATTAACTTTCTCAGCCGTGTTTGCATTTTTGTTAAGTAAAAAGTAAAATAATTTCACTTGGGCTTTTGAAAGGCTGAGAAGTCTATTTATGACATGTGAGGGTGGTCCACATGTCATTATTACTGACAAGGATATGCTTTAATGAATGTTATTGGCATTGTTTTCCTTGAATGTTATCATCTTCTTTGTCATTTCCATATTCAGAAAAATGTGCAGGCAAAGTGCAAAATGTTAGTGAATTCTATTGATTCATGGGATGTTGTGATTAGGGCTGGGCAAAATAATCCAAACTACACTGCACTACCAAAAACTGCACTGCACTAAAAAACAGTTCGCATGAACTGCACTGAACTGAAAAACAGTTCAGACGAACTGAACTATTTTTCTTAAAAATAAACTGGACTGAACTGCACTGAACTGCACTGCACTATAATATAAACTGAAATGAATTGTTATAAACTGAACTGTTTTATGAACTGCACTACGTTAGAACTGAACTGCACTAATTTTTAACTGAATTGCACTATTCTTGAACTGAACTGCACTAATTTTTAACTTAATTACATTATTTTTGAACTGTTTTTGAACCGAATTGCACTGATTTTGAATAAACTTCACTATTTTTGAACTGAATTGTACTATTTTTGAACAGAATTGCATTAATTTTGAACTGAATTGCACTATTTTTGAACTGAATTATACTATTTTGAACCGAATTGCACTAATTACATATGATTGTACTACGCAATAATAATCTAAAGTTTATAATTTGAAAGTGCTTAGAAAATAATACTTGAAATATGCATCATACTT
>Ga0099823_1007909_pt1 | contig 10816 bp, 5 predicted proteins | sample CowpearedBW_FD_76831 | JGI IMG/M metagenome (GOLD analysis project Ga0099823, IMG submission 76831) | Root nodule microbial communities of legume samples collected from California, USA - Cow pea red BW | ecosystem: Host-associated > Plants > Roots > Nodule | place: USA: California | collected... | reverse complement strand
TTCTATTTACATTGAAGGGTAAAATGGTAATCATACAATTTACTCTATTAAAAATTATAATTTATTAAATTTTATCAATCACATCATACACAAACTTTCATAAATTTTCCCTTCATATCCACTCAAATCATATAATCTTTTCCTTAATCCAAACAGCACATCTTTACTTACAAATCAATTTAAATCAACGCAAATTCACTCTTCCAAATCCACATCTTAATCCAAATACAACATTAAGAAAAATAGGAATGACACATGGTTGTCCATCCTTTACATTAATATTTGTTTCCTACCCATTACAGGTTTTATCTGCAGATACCGCAGGTACGAATATTTTTGACACTCCTAACGTTAACCATTCATTTACTATATAATATAAAAAAGTTTATCTTTTTTATTCAATTTTATCCTTATTTTTGTTTTATTTATAGAACTTTTTGTTTCGCTTAAATTTCATTATTTATCAATGATTTGACTAGTTTGATATTTAGAAAATTTTCTCAGATTTTCAAGATATTTTATATCTTATAATTATTTTAATTATACATTTTTTTTTACAATTTCGTCCAATAGTATATAAAATCATTTTTAGGTCAATTAATTTATATTAAAACAATAAAAAAGTAAATATGGACACATGAATATGTATACCATCATCTAATGTTATCTAGTGAAATATTGGTGAAGCACAGATTTTATACCCATTAGGTATAAAAATGATGATAAAAATGGATATAAATTTTTACTCCGGATATGAAATGTGATAATTACATTCGTCTCCGTATTATTCCATTGTCATTCCTAATAGGAAGAAGAAAATAAAAGGAGAGATGAAAGGAAGAAAAAAATGAAAAAAGAATATAAGGATAAATATGACCTTCAACCATTCCATGAAAGTGCAGGTTGAAATAAATAGAGGAGGAGGAAGCAGCTGCCAACTTACTTATGACCACACTGCAACGGAAGCCCAAAATGGCTGCATATTCTGCCTGACCTCTTGTTAAGTTAATTGACTCTCTCTTCATGCATTCCATAGTTTTTACTTGCATTTCTATGTTTGGAAAGAGTATAATTACTAATTTGGTACCCCAATTTTTTTGGTTAAGTTCAATTCGGTTCCCATATTTTTGATTTGTTCAATTTAGTATCCAAATTATCTAAAAAGATTCAATTTGGTCATTTCCGTTAAGTTGGAGTTAACATTGTGTTTGTACAGGACACATGTCAAGCCATACAATTTTTAATTTAAATTATTTTTTTCAAAAAATTTTAAAACTATCATGTATCAGTTTATCATTATGTCACGTGACATCTTAGAAACATAACATGTGGTAGTGGTAATAGTTATTTTCAATTTAGTCATTTATTTAAATTTTTGGTTCAATTTAGTACCCAATTTTTTAAAATGATCCAACTTTGTCCTCTTCAAGTTGAGACCAAATTAGTAAATAAGCTTAATTACAACTTATATATACATTTTACAATAACTTTTTCTAATAAATACATCAAATCATTTAAGTATATATTAGAAAAAGTTATTGTAACATGTATATATAAGTTATAATTAAACTTAGTTAATAATTTGGTCTCAAATTAGAAAGGACAAAATTTGATCATTTTAAAGAATTGGATACTAAATTGAACCAAAAATTTAAATAGAGGACTAAATTGAAAATAACTATTACCATTGTCACGTGTCATGATTGTAAGTTGCCACGTGGCACGATGGTAAACTGACATGTGGCAGTTTTTAAATTTTTTGAAAAAAATTAAAATTAAAAAAAAATATTTTTTTAAATTAAAAAAATTAAAAATTTCATGGCTTGACATGTGTCTTGTACGGACACGGTGTTAACTCCAACTTAACATAGATGACCAAATTGAATCCTTTTAAATAATTGAGATACTAAATTGAACAAACCAAAAGTGTGTTGACCAAATTGAACTTACCCAAAAAACTGTGGTACCAAATAAATAATTATACCTTTTAAAAAAAATTAAATTTAAAAAAAAAATTCCATGACTTGACATGTGTCATGTACGGACACAATGTTAACTTCAACTTAACGAAGATGACCAAATTAAATCTTTTTAGATAATTGGGGTATTAAATTGAATAAATCAAAAGTACGAGAACCAAATTGAATTAACGAAGAAAAATTGGGATAGTAAATGAGTAATTATACCTTATGAAAGATACCATACTTAATTTTTTATCTTTTTTTGGGATTCTTGCTGCATCCCATACTTTTTCCATGCAACTCTAATCAAAGTTTTACAAAAATTCCATATCGCCTTTTTTTCCTACATTACAGAATTCTCTCATGCATCCTAATTTTTTTTTAAGTACTATATTGTCTTTGTCTCTTTTTTCTATTTTCTTTCTTGTAATTTTCTATCCAAAGGTTATTAGGATAGAATAATTCATAATTTTGTTTTCTGCTGTTACGGATTATATCTTCATGGATATAAATATTGTACTTTAAATAATACAATTTGTAGATTTATATAAAGAAGTTCTACATGACATTGTTAGAGAAGATGACCTATTACAATAATTTTAAATAAATATATGATTATTGAATTCAAATTCAAATTATATATATTAAAGTTATCAAAAAATTATAAATTATTGTTATTATAAAAAAATTATTATTATATAAGTTATATATTTTATTGATAAATTTCGATTAAATATTTTAAAGTATCAAACACGCATACATATTAAACATATATACTAAACATATATACGTGACTCAACTTGAAATATTCGCAACACATCTTTAGAATGAAATATCCGTGTATTAAAAAAATAAGAAAGTCGTCTTTCATTTCTAAAAAAAATAAATTTAAAACATGATTTATTGTTTTTACTTCTCATCGAGAATGAAATATTAATTTCAGAACCAGTGTTTACATTAACTCTTACCGTTTCTGATGCACTTTTCTTTTTTACATCTTTAGATAATATTTGAAATATAAGAATTTAAATAGATATATTTTGTCATTTTTTTGAAAGGTTCTTACACTTTAATTAATTTAAATGTTCTTGTTTTCTTAATTTATATTAAAATTCACATGGAAAAATTCAAATCTATATTAAAATTCACATTTATATTAAATAAATATATTTTTTCATATTTTTATTAAAATTCACATTTATATTAAAATTTACATTTTTATTAAAACTTCACATTATTTTAATACAAATTTCAGTATAACATTTATATAAAAAATAAATTTGATCAATTTGGAAATGGACAAAATTAGGACTGAATTGAACAAAATTATCGAAAATTAGAACTAAATTAAATAAAATTAACAAAATTTGGGTTGAATTGAATATAAGATACGAAACACTAACACGTGACAATGATACTACACGTGATCATAATACTGACTTGACAAGTACGTTTTAAATTTCTTATTATATTTCTCAATTTTAGTTTTAATTCAATTATTAATGATTAAAAAAATTCTAAAAACCAAAAAAATCCTTTGAAATGTATGATTTTTGTACCCTTTTAATTATATTAGTTTATATACTATTTTTTCTACATTAGTAAAAATATTAATAAATATAGAATTTAGCTATATTATTGTAGTTCTCAAAATTCTCTTTAAACGTCTATCATTTTTAAGATTGAAAGTTCTTAAATCCTTACAATACTTTTGCAAAGTAAGATACGTTAACAAACTTATAATTCTTTTGGATCATCTTGTCCTGTCAGAGATAGTTCCAACCAAATATTTTATTTGCAGGCACAAATCCTAAAAGAACATCATAAGTTATTTATGTGTGAAGAAAGTCTTATTGTGATTATAGTTTATCTGTTTCATGAACATGTTAATTTCTTAAAAGTTCAGTAAGCTAATTATTCCCGTTGATTTTTATTTTAAGACACATTTTAAAAAAATATATTGTTTTTTAATGATTTTATACGTTTTTTTTTATTTCTGTTAAATATTATTATTATTTATATTTTGTATCCATATAATGCTCTTAAAATTTAATTGAATTATTTTTGTTAGTTTGTATATTAACTGCGAGGAGTATGTTTAACGTTCATGTTTCAATTTTCTCTTAATTATCTATCTTCCCCGAATTTGCTCTAGAATATGAAGCAGCACTTCAGAAGTTTACAGCAACGAATCACTAAGTTGAAGCAATTTCAATTCAAGCATAACCCGAAACCTAGTGACTCCATAAATAGAGGTGTTAGAGATAGCAAACTTTTGATTCAGTGGAACAAACAGATCGCAGAGAATGGTCGAAATGGCAACGTTAATGACGCAGAGTCGGTATTCCACAGGATGCCCGTGAAGAACACTGCCTCGTGGACTGCCATGCTCACTGTTTACGCTCAAAATGGCCAAATAGAAAACGCCCGCAAAGTGTTCGATCAAATGCCTCAACGAACTACGGTCTCATATAACGCTATGATCTCGGCTTATATTCGCAATGGTTGCAACGTAGCCAAAGCTTATGAGCTGTTTTCAGTGTTGTCTGAACGCAACTTGGTCTCCTATGCTGCCATGGTCACGGGTTTTGTGAAGGCAGGGAAGTTCCACATGGCTGAGGAACTGTACCGTCAGGCTCCACACGAGTTCCGGGACCCTGCTTGCTCAAATGCGTTGATAAATGGATATTTGAAGACAGGTGAAGTGAATGAGGCGTTGAAGGTTTTTGAGAACATGGTTGAGAGGGATGTGATTTCTTGGAGTGCCATGGTTGATGGTCTGTGCAGGGATGGGAGGGTTGCTGCTGCCAGGGAGCTGTTTGACAGGATGCCTGAGAGGAACGTGGTTTCTTGGAGTGCAATGATAGATGGGTACATGGGGAAAGGTTTCTTTCAAGAGGGCTTTTCATTGTTTAAGGACATGAGGAGGGAAGGTCTGGTTGATGTTAATTCCACCACAGTGACTATCATGTTTAAAGCGTGCGGAAATTATTGTAGAATGCCAGAGGGCATGCAGATACATGGGCTGGTTTCACGCTTGGGATTTGAATTGGAAAGTGTTTTGAGTAATTCCATGATTACTATGTATTGCATGTTTGGTTGCACCCACATCGCAGACAAAGTATTTTGTATATTGAGCGACAAAGATATAGTTACTTGGAATTCTTTAATTTCTGGATACGTTCATAACAATGAAGTGGAAGCTGCGTATAGGGTTTTTGAGAGTATGCCTGAGAAAAACTTGATCTCTTGGACAGCCATGATCACAGGGTTTACTAAGAGTGGAAGAATTGGAAATGCCATCGAGCTTTTTAATATGTTGCCAGTGAAGGATGATTTTGTTTGGACGACTATTATATCTGGGTTTGTAAATAATAAGGAGTATGAGGAAGCTTTGCATTGGTATGCTCGGATGATTTGGGAATGCAGGCCAAATCCTTTAACTATTAGTAGTGTCCTCGCAGCTTCAGCTGCTCTGGTGGCGCTAAATGAAGGGCTACAGATTCATACCTGTATTCTGAAAATGAACCTAGAGTATCATTTGTCTGTACAAAACTCTCTTATATCATTTTACTCCAAGTGTGGGAATGTGATTGATGCCCACAGAATTTTCTTAGATGTCATTGAACCAAATGTCATCTCTTATAACTCAATCATCAATGGGTTTGGACAAAATGGTTATGGCAAAGAGGCTCTCAGTATCTATAAAAAAATGCAGAGTGAAGGTCATGAAGCTAACCATGTTACTTTCCTTGCTGTCCTTTCAGCCTGTACTCATGCAGGATTAGTTGAAGAGGGATGGAACTTATTTAACTCCATGAAATCACGTTATGGAATTGAGCCAGAAGTTGATCATTATGCTTGCATTGTCGATCTCCTTGGCCGAGCAGGTTTGCTTGATGAAGCTGTTGATCTAATCCGTTCAATGCCATTTAAGCCCCATTCTGGGGTTTGGGGGGCTATTCTTGGTGCAAGCAATACTTACCTCCGTCTTGACCTTGCTAAGCTTGCAGCTCAATACATTACTGAGATGGAGCCTAACAATGCAACTCCTTATGTGGTATTATCTAACATGTATTCTGCTTCTGGGGAAAAGATTGACAGTGACTTAGTAAGAAAGACCAAAAACTTTAAAGGAATAAAAAAAAATCCAGGTTGTAGTTGGATTACAGTGAAAGATAAGGTTCATCTGTTTCTTGCAGGGGATCAATCACATGATAATATTGAAGAAATGAAAGCCACAATACTGACCATGGATAGGGAAATGCAGTGGTTGTGTCGTTGTCGGTGCTGACTGTCAGTCTTCTTTTCTTTCTTTTACGAACATTACTTCTTTGTTGGTGCAGCGTCATTATTGTGTAAGTGAGCTGGCTCCGTTTTCAACCAAATATTCTTGGATGCACCAGTTGTAATGACGTCTAAGAAAAAGATCATTAGCGCACTCCACACTATATAATGTGTGCCATTTCAGCATTTTTTATCATCATTGCCTCATACCTCAACTACTGTATGGATCAGTACTGACCACGTAAGTGTTAGAGTTGGTCAATGTTTAAAATGTGTTTGGTTAGGGAATATATTATCAATGATTCTGTCTGGTTTTTATTTTATCATAAAATATTGTTTAGGGTTCAGTGAGATAATTCAGTAAGGTAAAATTCTGAAATGTGTTTGGAATGGTTCAAATTGAAGGATTTCATTGGTGTTGGAGTACTGGTGATACTCAGGGCATGTTTTAAATGTGTAGTAGAGACTATACATGCATAATTGTTTATAATTTTGTCAAGAATTATGAGTTTGTGTATATTATTATTTATTGATTTGATTACATATACAAGAAATTTGATTACTTGTATTAAAAAGAGTATGAAGCTTAATCAAAGTGGTTTCTCCTATAATTTTACCTATAAAAATATTTCTTTGATCTTTGTTTACGGGTCTCCAACAATTCATTTATATATGCATGCATGTATATATGTATTTATGTCTGTACTGAGAATGCTTTTTAGTATGTCGTATCAAGTTCACCTTCGTGGTAACAAAGGTTTTTCTGTTTTGACAAAACTTTTGTTGTTTTCCTAAGATGTTTAACTGTAACCCTCTACTCATAATAAGACGAGGGCACTGGTTTGTCGTGCTATATACTTTTTACAAGTAAAATAACTTTTAGAGTATGAAGTCAGTTCTTGGGTTGTTGAATATGCATGTTGACAATTCTAAAAGTTGCATCTAGTTCTACGCATTCCATTTTTTTCTTGAACTGACAAAACAACTGTTTTAATCGAAGCTTCATTTATTCCATGATCTTCTGCAGTTACGAGTTTTGGCAGCTACTAAGTACCGTGATAACTATTTGCAGGTGCAACTTTTATATATAGCCAATTAGGTTATCCTTCCTCTGGAGTAGGATTCATTCAAGTGAAGCTGAGGAAAAGATAATAATCCAGTGACAACTAGATGAGAAATGCCAATACTACTACATTGGAATTAAGGTCTTTTCTTTTCTACTTCCACCCTCACACCACCGAGTCCTGAAAGAAATCAGATAAGATAACCTTATATACTGAACTTGACCGTTTATTCTATTCCATTATTGCTTATATGCTTTGATTTTATACAGGAAAATACAATTCAGTGTTCTTTTAAACCAAATCTGTGGTGACTTGTTATTATTAATATTATTTTTAATGGAGGAAGAGGTTTGGAAAAGTTGATGAAGAATTTATTGGTATTGTTTCTGTAGATTGGGTACTGCTTGGAAGACTTGGAGTAAGTGAGACAACTATTTTCTTAGAGCTAGAACTAGCAGACTGGTTATTTATTTTGTAAGTTAGGTTCTTCTCTGAAGCCCTGACCTATCTCCATGTGCTCTAGGATGCTGTATGGGGTACTGCGCTTAAAAAAACTTCTCAATTCAATCCTCTTCTGGAGTTCATATAGAAGTTTTGTCAGTGAAATAACACCAATATGGAAGACATGATTTTCGTCTTCGGTGTGTTTTTTGGATTTCCAGGTTTGCTCCTAAACTATGTGTTTTATTTTCATACTTCAATTGCTTGAATGGATCATATAGATTTTTCCGTACTATCTTTTTTGGAGATGTTGGGTTTGGTTTTAGTTGAGATTTAGAGTCATCAATGCAGAAATGTTGTATTGGAAATCAGAAAATAGCCCTTAAGCTCCTTCCAGTGCATAAGCTCTAAAGAGTGTTTTCTCTCTCCAATAAGAAAGAAAATATCTCTATTCCCTTCTTTCCTTTTATCCCTTTCTGTCTCTCCTAACATCTTTGACTGCTTAGCATCCCCCTATTCATTCCCCCTAATTGGTTAATTCGTTTTCCCCCAAGAGCATACATATTGAAGTATTGACATAGCTATTATGATTGAGTAAACCACTTTCTTCTGCAATTTTTTATAAGGTTAGCAAACTAAACTTTCTTCAAGCATTTGTGATACACTTACCAAAGTGAAGCACTTTGTATCTTCATTCAAGATAATGAAAAGGTATTTTTTCTCTGCGATAAATGCCATGGCTTTGATTATAGATGTTGTATTGCTCATAGACATATATGCATATAATCAAATAGTCATGATATTTTTTAAATTGAAAATGGACACATGGGGTGTTAGTGGAAGTTCTATGACTATGGAGGAAAACGCATTGTCAAAGATATCATTGATGAACTTAGTGAAGAGGAAGACAATGATGAGTCCATATACTTGGAAGATGATGGTTTTTCGACAACATCTAGCGAACAAATTCAATCCTATAGTCAGTTCAATCGTAACATTAACTATGACCTTTTTGAACGAATGTGTTTTTAGTCAAAAGAGGCTACACTGATTGACATTAAGCAATAATTACATCAACCAGAGCTGCAAATCTGTCGTAGCGGAAACAAAGACAAATATATATGTAGCTTGTTGCATACATATGCCATTGGCGAATACAATCATCTTTTAGCAAGATGTAACATCTCCGGTAGATCAAAATAATTGAAACACCTCATTCTTGTTTCTTTGTCATTCTTTCTAATGTTCACGTCAATTTCAACTAATCCAAATTGCTTCAATTGTGGTGAACTTGGTTAAGGCTAATCATTTCATCCCCATATAAATTTTAATTGCTGAAATGAAAAAGTCTTTGTGGTTATTCAGTGATCTATAGAAAAACATGCCATTGAAGTCGCTCAACTAAAGCATCATTTCTGTAAACTCTTTCAAACCAAAGATCTTAGGTGCCTCAAATACTTTCTAGTCATTGAGATGACTCCGCCAAAAGAAGGTATTGTGGTTTCTCAAAGTAAATATATATTTGATATCTTGAAAGAAACATGAATGATTAATTGTAAACCTATTAATCTTATGAGTCCAAATAATTAAAGGCAGAACAAAGTGAGTCCTTCATATCTAGAGAAACATAAGTATGATTGGCAAAAATATTGTACTTGTACGTAAAATCCATAAGAGATATTATATAAATATCCTTAATGAATACTTGCAATGGTATGGATACTACTTGTTATGGATACTACTTGTTGATGGGGCACAAGTATAAATATCATGGTATTCAACCCATTAATACTCACTATTGCTAACACTGCCAGTCAATTTTATTTGAGTATTTTTTTAAAAAGTCTAGTGATCAAACAAAATTTGTTAGTGAGAACATATTAACCATTGACCTTCGGCCCAGACTGTCTATTTTCATTTTTGTTACTCTTTTGGCCCAGTGAGCTTTTGTTTATGTAGGGTGCTTTTCACCGCACCTCCAAATCTTCTCTAGTACCCCCAATAATTACCCTTTTAACCCTAATTAGTTTTTATCTCTCAGAATGGGTGAAAGTAATGTAAATGAAATTTAGTGTGCCACTGGTGCTTTATTTTTATCTCTGCAGAACTGTACCCCCAACCCCCAAATATTTCCACACGTTCTGTTTCTTCTTTTCGTTCCTCCATAATTTTTTGTGTTTTCTGAACTCTGGTCCCTCTTGTCTATGATCCCTGCCTATCTGTACTTCAAGCTCGAAGTGATCGTTGTCTCTGATTCAAGCTCCCAGCAGTTGTTCTTGTTTTGTTATTTTTTTCTTTTTTCTTTTTGAAACGGATGTCAAAATCCGCTTCAGGAATTTGTGAAATGGATTTCGACATCCGTTTCGTTATTTTTTTGGTTTTTCTATGAAACGGATGTCAAAATCTGCTTCAGAAAATTGTGAAACGGATTTTAACATCCGTTTCGATATTTTTTTTTTCTGAAATGGTTATCGAAATTCGTTTCAAGAATTTGTGAAACGGATTTCGAAATCCATTTGAGTTTTTTTTTTTTTTAAATTTTGGTACATAGTCTTCATTGCTACATCCTTTGAAACCGGTTTCCTCTGTCGCATAAGAATCATAGATTCCAAGAAACTTCGTTACTGGTTCCGTCGCATAAGAATCATAGATTCCAAGAGACTTCGTTACTGGTATGTCTCTCACCTCACCATCAGTCACGTCATCCGGTTGGAAATTAATATCATGAATGTGTTGACATCCGATTCTTTTGTCGACATCTTGGTAATTTCTTGTTTCATCAAACTGTTGCTGCTACAAGAGAAAAAATTAGCTTAAAAACATGGCAATTTTGATGGACATAAATTGAACAGAACCAATTTTTTTTACCACATATTTTCTGGAAAGTGCAAGTTGAGAAAAAAAATTGTAAGCAAAAAAGAGAAATTGCAACCTCCATAACTATAATATACACCTTCATCAAACATGTGATGATGATGTCAGGTTTCTATGCGACCGAACAAACTCCTATAATCCTTATATATCTAGGTTAATCCAATGCATCCATATTATATATAATATACA
>Ga0099823_1007906_pt1 | contig 10817 bp, 6 predicted proteins | sample CowpearedBW_FD_76831 | JGI IMG/M metagenome (GOLD analysis project Ga0099823, IMG submission 76831) | Root nodule microbial communities of legume samples collected from California, USA - Cow pea red BW | ecosystem: Host-associated > Plants > Roots > Nodule | place: USA: California | collected... | reverse complement strand
TCACTGCCACGAGTGCAAGAGTGGAGTTTGGAGGATTTTCTACAACACCATCCATCCCGCTTTGATGGCAAAGTTAGCCCGGATGGAGCTGATCAGTGGATGCGGGACATGGAACGAATCTGTGATGCTAAGCGATGTCCTGTAGAGAACAGGCTTGCATACACCGAGTATCTTCTTGCTGGAGAAGTCGTGCATTAGTGGTCCAGCATGAAGATGATGTTGGAGGATAGCCATGAGACCATGGGTTGGGCCTTAGTTATCTCTATAGTGGTCCAGTCCTTTATTGGGCTTATGTGGACTTGGTTGGGCCCAGGTTTTAGGTCCAACACTTTTTTGTAATGGTTTAACTGATTTATTCTTAGTTAGAGTTGCGACATTACTAGTTATGATAGGTGTTTAAGGAGGTCGTGTAGTTAATCAACTTGGTTGTCATGTAGGTTTAGTTGATTCATTGTTTTACCGTTATCTGTTTAGCTGTGGACAATGTAGTATTCCTTTAAGCTTAGTGGTTATTTGCAATTTAGTGACCTTTAGGGTTGGAGACTTTCCTAAGATGGCAGACAAGCTGAATATTATGATATAGCGATTAACTCGGGTATTGTGGTATGTAACGGTCAATCTGGCCACTATGGTACAAAAAGAGTACATAATAAAGAGCAAGGAATGTGTTTGATTTAGTAAATTGAGAAAAATAAGAATATACGAAGAACTTGTTTGATTTTAAATTTAAAAGAGAAATGCATCTATTATAAAAGAAATTGTGTGAACCAAAACACGAAACTTCTTCTAACCTAAACTAAAACACAGACATTCTTCTCAAGCCCATTTAGCTATGAGAGACATCAGACCAGCTCCAAGCAGAAGAGAAACATTGGCCCCTAAACGAAGCCTACCACTTTGTTGCATCCTTTGATTCAAGAAATCTGCGGCAAGAAGATCAACAAGTGCCATGTAGATTAAGATCCCCGCCGAAGCTGCGTTAAATACTCCTTCCACAATAAGAGCAGTTGGACTGTTTTCATCATAAACACTTGTGATATTTATGCCAATCGCAATCCCCATTGGAGTGGTTAATGCAAAGAATATTCCCATCGTTATAACATAAATCCTCTTAAAATTTGCCTACAATAATTCATAGAAAGCGACCATTAATTAGTATGAGACAAAACAATAGAACAAGTTTGAAAATCCTAACGAATCCTATTTTTGTTCCATATACCAACCCAACAACATGGTTCCAGTAACAAACCACTTCACACAAACATTTTCGATCCTCGTCACTTGTACATTCGATTGAAGGTTGATTTGGTTGGATGATGTGTCACCAGTTAATTTTTTGTTTTCTTGAAGGTTGTTATATATATATATATATATATATATATATATATATATATATATATATATTTATATAGTTATATATTTAGATTAAATCAGCCAAGAAGTACCTGAGATATACAGCTTCCAAGTCCCATGCCTTCAAAGAATTGATGAAAAGTCAATGCGGCTACCAGTGGTCTTATCGTGTTAGGACTCTCGGAAGCTCCCAACGAAACTCCAATGATGATAGAGTGAACAATAATTCCCAACTCCAACACCTGCAACAAATTCAAAATCCGCAACCCCAAACCATTATCAAAGCAAGAAACCTAAAATGAAATGATAACAGCAAATGAAACCTATGAAACAAAAAAACATTTTACGAAGCTTTCAATTCAGAATTTAGTTGATATCAAGAAGTGATGAATACCTGTGATATGACCTGATGACGAAGAGATTGGGATGAATGATCATCATATTGAACAGAGCCATGTGAATGGCCATGAGTTGCATGCGTGTGAAGATGCATGTGCCCTCGCTCTTGCTCCACATCCCCACTCTCATTCTGTATTTCCTTTGACTGGTGCTCCTGAAAATAAGCAGTGGCATAAGTATCCACCATGAGAGTCCCCATGGCAGTGCACATTGCCACAAACCCAGTGAAGGGAAAGTCTCCCCATGGATGCTCCTTGAGACAAGGTGAGGTCAGATTTTCAAAAGCATCGGGTAACACGTGGATGAATGCAGTAGCCAAAATCACGCCCGCAGCAAAAGCCTTTATCATGAAGAAAATATCCTTCTCAGGACTCAATGCAGGTATCACTTTGCCTAGAAGGGGAATACACAACCCAATTGCACTCGCAATTAGAATCGATATCAAAGCTATTATCTTGTACCTCATAGCTTTTACTCTATCATGATCTTCGTCTTCTTTGTCACACGTGCATTCTGCTGTAACTAGGGTCGGAAGGACAACCAATAAAATCAACATAAAAGACCAAAACAAAAGCTGATCGTTTCCCTTGAATCTACCCATGGTAGAAAAATGTTGAACAGACAGAAATAGAGGGAAGAATAGAGTGAAGTGTGAAAAACAAAAACATACACGTACACCTTCTTCTGGTATTTCTTTCTATCTCTCTCGAGTTCTAATATATGAAGATAGATATTTTTGAGGTACACGAATCATTTTAGGAGAAAAGTGATGGAGAATGATATAAATAGAGAACAGTAACGTAGAATTTATAATTAATGTATCATTTCCACCATTTACACCGTAGATAGATAAAGAATGATATAAATAGTGAAGCATATCATCAAATGTCGACATAAATATGTTGCAACCAATGGAAAAGGAGTTTAAGGAGTGTAAATGTGGAGAGTCCAAGAGAAGTGTGTCCATTGTATGAAAATTAGATTGCAATGTGTTAAAAAGAAGAATAAAAAAGGTAGAGTCAAGTCAAAGTTCCGAAATGTAAGACCTACTTCACACAGAAAAAGGCAGAATAAACTCATAAAAAACAAAGTAAAGATGTAACAAATATCAAAGCAGAAAATATGAATCCTCTGTCCCGTAAACCATGCATAGTAATTGAAAAATAGATCCTTAATCTTGATTTATTTTTTATTCTTTGACTCGATTTTTTTTTCATCTTTTATAAATAAAGTAATTACTAATTCACCTTTTTCTTCTTAAATTTAAATAGTTAATTTTTATATCCCGAGTTTTTGTTTCAGATTATAAGTGAATAAAAAATAATATAACAGAAAGCAACCACTTTACACAATAATATAGAATAAATTAATCTAATACTGTTAATGTGAGTGTATACTTTACCAAAATGTATTATATTACACACTATCCATTAGAAATCAATTTTTGAAATAAAAAATAGTTAGTGACTAATCAAGACTAACTTACAAAGTTAAAAATTATTGGTTACTAAAATAGTCACTATTATAAATAAAAAAGTATAATTGTTCACTAATTGATTAGAGACTAATTTAGAAACTAACTCATTTTGGTAACCAAACCCTAGGTAGCTAATTTTTAGTGACCAATTTCCTTTGGTAACCAATGTAAGACACATTTTTTCTGTCCTTAATATTTAAGAGTCTAGCCTCATCTGTTGGACCTACGGGCCAGCCTATAGGGTGACTCAAAGACTCCCTTTCAGCCTCTTTGTTTTCCATTTTGTTCACTTTGCAAAAACAACCCCTTTTCTCAGTTATCTTTTCCCCAATAGAGCTCTGCTAGGGTTTGGATATTTGTAGGTATTGTTGCCTATATAATATCTTGCTATATGAGCAAGCTTTTGGTGAACTATCAAACTATTACTTTATGTTTTGTTAATGGCATCGTGGTGTGCCTTAGTTCCTCTTCGAGTATATTTTGGATGAATGTAATGGTTGATACATATATACTTCATTGTGTGGCTCTTTATATTATATTGTATGTGATATTTCATTTAATTAAGTTTATTTATTAAGTGGGATGTTACAGCCAAAACCATGGTAGCTAATTTTAAAGACTAATTTAGTGACCAATTATATTGTTTTATTCATAATAGTGACTATTTTAGTAACTAATAATTTTTAGTTTCGTAAATTGATATCTAAATTGGTCACTATAGTTACTAATAATTATTGATCACTAAAATTTGTCACTATTTAAAAATTTTCTTGTAGTGTATTTTTTTCACCAATATCACTATTTGTTTTCCTACTAGAAATATCAATTTTGTACTAAGTATAATGATAACAATTTACATTACATACACTAGAGTAAACTAATAATTTAGACAATTCAAACATGATATACCAATGTTAAATATATATTATGTGGTGTTTTTATTAGTTAATATTGTGTTCTTTAGGATTTGTTTTAGTTAATTAGTATATTTATATTAGATTCTTCTATTTTACTATTTGTTTTCTCAAGAATTAGTAATAGAATGGTTTAAGCATACTTTTTAGTATTGCACTAATGTAATTAAGGATTTTGGCACCGATTATTTTGAACATTGTTCTTCGATTCAACAATTGAAGCATATCCAAGGATTGTTAAAAAGATGGACTTTTGGCTTTGGTTTTGAACCGAAACCTAAACTTCCATATTATGCTTCAGTTTTTGAAGAAATCGAAGCATGAAACAATAAAGAAATAATTTAAAATAAAATAGAAAGGAATAAGCTTTCGGTTACTAAAAGAACCAAACCTATTGTCCTTCTAATTTTAAAATTAATTTAATTTTAAAGGGAGATTAGGCTTCAGTTTTCCAAATAACCGAAACCTAATCCTCATAAAATTAAATTATTTTTAAAATCAAAAAGGGATTAGGGTTTAGTTATTACCAAAGTGAAAGCTTATTCCCCTTTTTATGCTTCGCTTTTGGCAATAACTGAAGGCTATAATGTAGACATTTCTTTTAAATATTTTTTCTTTCTTTCTAGGTATCAAACCTACATACAAAAAGAAAACAACCATAACCAAGAAACATAATTTATATACAATAATATATAAATTAAAATTTATATCATTGCACTTTAAATAATTTACAAGTAAATGTTTCACATATTATTGTACATTTCTTTTATATATCTTGCACTTTTCTTCAAGTTTTCTATACTCACTACGAGACAATATGTGTGGGTTTTTATTTTGAGCGCTTATTCCTTGGGTTTTTTCCTATCACCTTGTAACATATAAGATCAATTTTAAGAATTAGTTCAACCTGTAAAAAATTATCAATGCCTTGGACCATATATCATCATAGACAACATCATGTACATTGTCTTCATGCATAGTCCAACAACTAAGTTGTAAATTAATAATATAACAGGCCAACAACTAGGATGATACCCAAATTACCAAATGGATTCATTCCATATGTAGCTAAACCAATTGAAGATTTGATAACCCACACTTCGGACATTTTTTCAAACCTTCAAATTCTTTCTTGTACAATATGAAATCATTCGACATGCATGTATGCTTTTATACTCCAAACCCATCAGACAAAGAATTTTCTTGGCCTTATAATTACGAGCAAGTAGCGTATTTGCATCTGAAAGCATTTCATTTAACAACACTAGCAATTCTGTGAAACTCTTATGGTCCACCCATTGGTCGCCTTAAAATACATGAGCCTTAACATCATTAACAATTGTGTTGACTTAGTTGAACCGACATACCACAGAGTCTCCCCATCAGTAGACATCATCTCATACACATGTGTTTAAGCAAAAGCTTTTGAGCCAACATCGCGAATCATCTCCTATAATCGATCTTCTTCTAGTTGATCTTCCATGTTGTATAACTTCGAAGGAAACCATCACAAATGTGTTCCCTTATTTTGGTTGCATTCAACTTTCTCTCATTCAAACAATCGACACAAGGACATGTAAAAATCACTTCATCACCACCTTTATCCTCATTAAGTTGCACAAATTGTATAAATTCTTCAACTCCTCTCTCATACTCAACATTGATGCATGGTGAATTATATATATATATATATATATATATATATATATATATATATATATATATATATGTGTGTGTGTGTGTGTGTGTGTGTGCAATTGTGTGAATAATTTCAGTCATCTTTAAGCTTGTTGAAAATTAATGCAGTAGGTTAATTTTGGACTTTGGTTGATATGTTTCCCTTTACACTTCAAGAAAAATACTAATTTACAAGAAAAATCAATGAGGAAAAATATTTCTCACTAATTTCTTATTGTTTAGCGAGGGATCAACAACAACAAAAAATTCGTAGCTAATTTGCGAGACAATTAGCAAGAAAAAATATTTCTCACTAATTTCTCGTTATTTTGTAGATAATTTACGAGGAAAATTAGCTAGAGAAATTATTGCTCACTAATTTCGTATTATTTAGTGAGGGACCAATGACAAAAAAGTTTCTTAGCTAATTTGCAAGGGAAATTAAGAAGGAAAATTATTCCTCACTATTTAGCGAGGGATCAACGTCAAAAAAGTTTCGTAGCTAATTTCAAAAATTGCTTTTGAAGCATTGAACTTGAAAGTTGTGAATTTTTGTCTTAATGATTATTTCGTTGCTACTGTTATTTTTTAAGATCTTTACTATATAATTATGTAATCATTATGATTTTCTATTTGTATTTGATTTTTAGGGCATCTGATTTTGCATATTGAGCCATTTCTTTGGTGGGTATTTTTCTTTCATGTTACAATAGAATATAATGCATTACTTCTTTGGTGGCAATTTTCAACATAATTTGTCTACTTATATTATCATTTGTTGAAGGTTTCACAAGAATTTGGATTGGTTTGACCATTTATATGGCAATTCCCCAAATGTAGGATATCATTAGAACACACTTTAAAATTCCATATTCTAAACCTCAAATACTTCTCTATACCAAATCACAAAGTAATGAATACAAAGATAGCTCCCTTTATACCAAAAACCCAACCTTTTTTTTACCACAAGGATAAACATTTCTTATCTCATATCGAAGACATTAATCACATAAAAAATAATCGTAAATACAAGGTGTACCTCCCCTTTACTAGAATTCATGCACCAAGACCATTCCCTTTGCTCTTTACTTCCTAACCAAACTCTGCTCTTTTCTCTCACTAACTCATGTTGACTCACCTCCCCTCATAACCCCAATTTTTAACTTAGAAGAAAATCCTTTTGTTTTCCTTTGACCAACAATGTTGAAAACCAAAAATAAATTGTTTTTTGGACTACACGATCTGCTCTTTTCTCTCACTAACTCATGTTGACTCAACTCCTTTCATAAGCCCAATTTTTAACTTAGAAGAAAATCCTTTTGTTTCCTTTGACAAACAATGTTGAATACCAAAAATAAATTGCTCTTTTCTCTCACTAACTCATGTTGACTCACCTCCTTTCATAACCCAATTTTTAACTTAGAAGAAAATCCTTTTATTTTCCTTTGACAAACAATGTTGAATACCAAAAATAAATGTTTTGGGTTGCACGATTTTTGATCCAACCTTTTTCTCTCCCAACTCAACTCCTACAACAAGACAGTTGTCTTTGCATAAATATTTTGGACTGCACTTCTGCCTTTTTTTAATCTAGCCAAGGTTCAAACTCACCACCTCCAAGTTCAAACCTAACACTCCAAACCATATCAACTACCACATTTTTCTTATCAACCACATGTACAACAACATACAATAACATCCACACATTTAATGCATTCGAGAAAATAATATTATAATCATATCAATTGTATTATGAATAATTTATAAAAATACAAATTACACCAAGGGACAATATTTAAATATAAACACACCAAATTCACACATCAGGAATCGAACCCTTAACCACCTACACATGACAAGTTTCTAACCAATTATGCTACTACTCACTTTTGTAGAATTATTTATTTATTAATTTTAATAATACTCCTCGCGTTTAATGACCAACTAGAAAATATAATTACTTTTCCTCGGTCTTACACAATTGCCTATTGATTTGGTACTACCCTCGCCTTGGTTGAAACCAGGGGATTTGTGATTCCCTCCCATGGACTCGCTTCAAATACTGAATTATGTAGAGTAATAGAAAACACTAACAATTATCCACATAAATTGAAAGTTTACATTAATTCTTTGAGGGTTACCCTTTTCTTCGTCCTCTCACGAAGTGTATGAAGGAAGGTGAAGTTAAAGAAGATCTTTAAGGGAGAATCTAAGAGTTTTCACGATGAAAGGGTCTAGCTTCAAGATAAGGGTTGATGGTGACAATTTCTAGTGAGGATGATAATGAGGTTGGCGGTTAGGGTTGACGATGAAGGTTTGTGAGAGGGTTTAGTGAGCCTCAACGAGCGTTCCCGTGAACAATGAGGTTCAACGGCATTTAAGGGTTGAGATGGTTTCAATACAATAGAGGTAAAAGAGCTTCGATACAATATGAGTGTCTTTGAAAATGAGAAGATTTTGCGAAAAGAACGACTTACAAATGAGAGGGAAAATGAAAAAATAGAAAAAATAACTTTGAGCAAAATGAAAAACACTTTAAGCCTTGATACCACTGAGTCACTCTAATAAGAAAGGTAAATGGAAAGTAAGGTTAATTTTTTTTATATTAATATTAAATTTATCTGTGTTTTACTAATCTTATATTTATTTTGAACTACATTCTTTTATAGCAATAAACCGACTCTATTTATTTTATTTTGTATATATATTTATTATTTAATTTATTTATTTTTATATTTTATATATCTACACTACAATTCACTTCTAGTTTTTATTATAATTTATATATTTTGTCATTTAACTTATTTTCCATTTCGTACCAGTATATTTTAATTTACTTACTTTCCCTTAAGTATGACACTAAAAGACATTTTTATTAACCGTGTATTTAACAATTTAATTCACTACAAGAAATTTTAATTTTAAAAGGGGTTATTTAAGAGAGGTTATGCTAACCTCCGGGAAGTAACGTGCATATCTGAGGTTTTCTAAACCCCTGACAACTAACAAGGGTTTTTTTTATCAAACCCCAATTAGAGTAAGTGGTATTTTAATTTCAACTTATTCTTTCTCCCACTTAATAGGTTTATGCTTATTTGTTCAGTTTTCCTCTTTCATCTTTTTTGGCGTTTCGTATTTCTTCCTTTGTCTCTTTCATCTTCAACCTTCTTCGCTCTCTGCCATTCATGTTGGAGTCTCTTGTCAAGCGCTCATCGGTGGGGCTAAGATAATGTTAGTAGGGTTCACATTGTTGATGCTCTGCGAATCTGTGATGCCACGCGTTCTAGGGATTTCATCGAGTTTATGTTGATGCCATGCATTCTCTGTTATGGAGCGTTCTATTCTCTATTTTGTCTCGCGATGTAAGAATTTTCCTGGTAAGGATCCTCGTTTCGATGGTGTAACAAATTTTGAAATCAGTGTGGTGTATTAGGTTCGAATGATTAAAAATTATATTTTATTTTAGGTTTTTTCAATTAATCCTTTCTTGTCATTCTCTCAAGTCTAACTTTAACCTACATTGATGTTATTGAAACAGTGGTCTGGAAGGTACATGCTCGGTGTTGCTCAAGGATTGTATTATCTACACAAGGGATTAGATATTTAGGTACATTGTAGTTGAGACATGTTTCACATTTGTAATTGATTATCCTTTTAGTTGTTTTAATCTTGTCTTAATTGAACATTGTAGTTGTTTTAATTGTTTATAATCTTGTCTTGTTTTAATTTTGTTTTTATTGGAAGGTTATCTGTCGAGATTTCAAATCTAGAAATGTGTTACTGGACAAGCAATTTCATCCCAAATTTTCAGATTTTGGTTTTGTAAGGGAGGGTGCAATAAGTGATAAAAATCATGTATCTACTACGATAAGTTGAAGTCCTATAATTTTTACTTGCTACCATACATGCAATTATTAGTTCATCTAAAATCTTGTCACTATGCAGTGAAACATGACATTTTCAATCCTATCTCTTGCTTGAGCCTTATTTAGTAAACATGGCATTTTCAATCCTATCTTTTGCTTCAGCCTTATTTAGTAAAACTTTAGTTGGATTTGTTTTAGGCAATTAATGTAACAAAAGGTAAAAGTAGTAGTTTCTCCAATTAACAAAAATGTTGGCACTATACCAATAATCGAAATGAGATAGGGAAGCACAATAGCTACTTCTATCATTTTGTCATGGTATTAAAGAAAATTAGTGAATTGTGATGAGTCTCCTGTTTTTCAACCTATGTTTGACATTGGTTGTGATATTCCTATTCACTTATGTAGAAGGATTTCTTCCGTGTAATTATATGCCTTGCAAATATAGTTCATTTTTATTGATAACTGTGTGTTGTCCCAGGACATCAATTTTTTTGGGGAAGGGGATGATACCTCTTTCCAAGGAAAGGGAAGTATTTGGGTTGAAACAAAACTTACTAACATATACTTTACCCTAGGAAGAGACAATTGTATTATTCAAAACCTATGACCTCTCAAAATGTAAAATTTGTCATAATACATGAACAACACCAACTCCTGGGGGATTTCCTTTATATAGTTTGAATCCCAACTCAAGTGTTGATTACCTTGTCATACGAATACGTCCTTTTGAATCTATAGTTTATTTTTATCCTCTTACTTTTATAATCTCGTAATACTTATGAAGCTGAAAGAAGTCGGGATGAGTGATTGATGAAAAATTGAATTAAGATAGGAAATTATTTTATTTGTGTGCAGGGAGTGTATTGAGTGGTGGTGGTAGCGAGCCCCTTCCAAAGGCTACTGCCGAAGATTGGGTTTATATGATAAATGAATTTCATAAAGGAACTTTGGAGAGTAGATTGGGTATACCAATGATCTATGGTATTGATGTTGTTCATGGACACAATAATGTCTACAATGCAACCATATTTCCCCATAATGTTGGTCTTGGATGTACCAGGCAAGTTCAAGATTTATTATCATTTATTTTCTTGGTATGTGCCATATGAACAAGATTTGATAACTAAT
>Ga0099823_1007903_pt1 | contig 10819 bp, 10 predicted proteins | sample CowpearedBW_FD_76831 | JGI IMG/M metagenome (GOLD analysis project Ga0099823, IMG submission 76831) | Root nodule microbial communities of legume samples collected from California, USA - Cow pea red BW | ecosystem: Host-associated > Plants > Roots > Nodule | place: USA: California | collected... | reverse complement strand
TATTATTATTATAATACTTATATTGGTTATCAATTTTTTATTATCACTACAAATAATATTATTAATAATTAGAAATACTAATACTTATTAAAATATTCAAATGATAATATTACTTAAAATTAATATTATAGTTGAAATCATACATAAATGAAAATATGAACACAAATTGACTTTTGTAGGATTTGAACCCGAGTCCTTTTGTACTAGAGTTTTAAAATGACGAAAAAATTAATTTTTGTGACACGTGTCAATAAAAGAAAATGGGTAATGTAGTAATTTTGGTAGTATCTTATTTTCTTAATATGTAATGGTTGTAATAGATGCTCTACTTGACAACACACCTTTTAGAAATATGTTAATCACCGAAAAAGTATTTTTTATTTGAAAAGAGAAAAAGAAATCGAAGGATAAAACAATGAATGTAATATTTTATATAGTGTGAAAGTAATATTTTCTATTAAAAAATCATGGTAACTATATTTGAACTTTTTTGGTAAAAGTATCAATTTGTTTTTATTAATTATATGTTTTAAAATGAATTTTGACATTCCAGCTTGAGTGACACTCTAAAATTCAGCAACCACATGCCATCATGTGAAATATATCATAAAAGAAGAAAAAAAGAACAAAGACATGGCGTATAAACCAAGTCCATGTAAAAAAAATATACAAGACAAACCCACTACAAAATTTAAATCAAATGAAACATAGGGAGTTAGAACCTATTACAGAAGAAGGTTGTGGTAATAACATGAGGAAATTCACCGTATTACTTAAAATCCAACTTATTATCAATACCAAAAGAGGTCAACTTATTAGCATAATGATTTATTTTACAAAAAGATGTTACAAATATTTAACTTTGTGTCGTGATAAATCTTCATATATTTTATCCATCTTTCCTTAAAGAGTAATAAACAATTTGAGCTAAGGTAAAAGCTTGACAAAGCAAAGTAGAGTCACACTCAATACAAACCATATAAAGCCTTAATTTCACAAAAGACTCAATAGCAAGGATAACTTGTATAATTTCAGCATATAAAGACTTTTGTATCCTTAGAAAAGAAGAGAAGCCACCAATATACTCACCCTTGTTTTCTTAAAAAATGGCTACACTAGTAGAAAGATTTGGACAACGTCTAGAAGCACTGCCATGGAGGTTTCCTTCATTAGTGGGTTTCCTTACCATGAAAGTTTTCCTTTGATGCCCAACTTCAAATCCAGAGCTTGATGTTTCTTTATAGTAAAAGTTTCTTAAAACGTGGCTCAGTGCCAAATTTGCTACTCAGCCGTAGGATTAAAATTCACTTTTCTTAGTTCATCTTTTTGACTTGAGCTACAACTTTTGGGGTTAGCACCAACGTTGTAATTTCCTTCATTTACTTGCAAAAATAGCACAAATGTATTATATTCCATCTTTTATGGTTTCTCAACACCATATTCTGTATTTATATAAAATTATGGCAATTATAATGATTTTTACATTGATTTAATGCAAGTGTCTACAATTGGTGTAATGTTATTTAACCCTTTTAAGTCTAAATTTATAGTGGATCCATCAATTGAGTGTTTAGTAGGTTATCCTTTGTATATCATTTTGGGGATTTCTTGTTTTTACCGATGATGACATATTCATTCTTAATCTAATATTTGTACTTGTGCTATTTCTCTTACTTAAGTATTATAATTTTTTTGCTTTTTAATTTTATTTTCTAATATCCATTCCTCAAGAATTTTACTTATTACTTCTTCATGACTTAATCTTTTTCGAATTTGTATAGATGATTTTCTAAGATTAGCTTCTACTAGTATTGTCTCATCTTTTGGTGAAGATCTTAGAGCTTTATAAGATAATCTATCTTTGTAGCTCTATAATAAATTTTATAAATTATTTGTATTGGACCTGATAGTTCATCTACAATTTCATATGGGATTTGTATATATAATTTTATTGCATTACTTGTCTTATCATTTCTAATATTCATAGAAAAATTTGGATAACTGTTGAAGAAAGTAAAACCATCATGTAGATTACTTTCTAATATGGCAATTATTGAATCATTAAATGTTTTAAGTCTTATGTCTCTTATTGGACTATTTATTCCCAACATATAGTTTTGCTTTGCAGCTACTTGAATTAATCCTAAGTTAATAAAATTATATTCATCTTTAATATGTTGATTTAAAAGTGATTGTTATGAGATGTTAATAACTTTTTTATTCTTTGTTCCTGGATAACTATACTCTAAAATATGGATTTCATCTTGATTTGTTGACCAAAATTTATGTTATTTATGTTGGTAAAAAAGGAAGACTTAAAGATAAAAAGCTTTTGATGATGACAAGGAATCTCAAACAAATATTGGAAGATATTTTGAAGACAAATTATTTTATGTTTAAAGCTTTATTGTAATAAGTTAATTATGTTTTAAGTAGTGTAAATTAGCTTAGATCATTATGGAATAACAACTATCTCTAAATCTTTCAAGGATCCTTTGCATTTTTGTAAAATTCATAATGATAATCGATTATCACTTAGTATAATAGATTATCCCAAGTTTTGTTCATTTTTCAAAAAAGCCACTAGAATAATTGATTATCTCTATAGATAATCGATTATCAACTCAAACTTTTGTTTTTAGAAAATGCACTGGAATAATCAATTACCACTTATAATAATTGATTATCCCTAGTTGTTTTGAACTTGACTGTTTAGTTGTGTGACCTAATTTTTGAACCTCTATTTAAAAAACCATTTTCCAACTTAGAACTTGCCTTTTTGAGAACTAGGTTCTAGTGTTGTGACTACAATGTGTTCTCTGAATATTCTTAAAAATGGCTTTGAAAAGCCTTGTGTGGGTAGAGCGGTAAAGTTTTCTAAGGGGAAATGACTAGTCGTTTCTCTATGTGATTTAGAGGAAGTGACTCTTCATCTCTTGTGTCTTCAAGAGAGGTGTTTTATAATCCTTCATTTTCTTAATATGATTGTATTATGATTATTATAGTGATTAAGTTAATCTCTTTGTTTAAAGAGAATAAAAACTAGGCGTAGGATCTTTTGATCCAAACCAGTATAAATATATGTGTTGAATCCTCTTCCCTATCTCTTTAATTTACCTGCTTTTGAATTTAAAGGAACTAAGGGTTTAATTTAAACGGTAAAATTTGGAATTTTTTTTAAAAGTATTAATTTTATTAATAAACCAATTCACCACATCTCGGTTTTTGTCCATTAACAAATTATTCCGCTGCTCAATTACATCAATTGGTATTAGAGCTTGCTTTGATAGTTTTTCGAAAATTTTCAAAAATGGTTGGACAAAACCAAACTTTTGCTGATGGCACGTCTATCAATAGACCTTCGCTTTTTACAGGTTAAAATTACCCTTTCTAGAATGTTAGGATGCAAATTCTTTTGGAATCTGTTGATAGGGGTATTTAGGATGTGATAAATGGTTTGCTTGTTCTTGTTAATGTTGTTAATTATGTGTAGGAACTAGGGCCTTTTTTACAATTGACTATGGATGAAAATAGACCAGTTCAATATGATGTTAAAGCAAGAAACATTATTCCATCTGCTTTGACCCTTGATGAATTGATCGAGGTCATACCTTATCAAATAAAACAGATTAAATGTAGTATGTAAAAGTTGAACCAAGTAGTCTCCCAACGACTAATATTTTCATCCACAGCTTACTCATGAACCCTAAGTTAATCAACTACGCAAAAATTACCCTGGATTCATTTTGTCATTAAGCACAACAAATTTCAAGCAGTTAACACCCATAGATTGAAGATAGTTGTGACAGAACCCATAAACATTAAGCATGAATACGAGCCATTAATGTGCACAAAACACGAATCTGAGATTAAGCATGCATCAAAAACGTATTTATCATCAAAACGCAACCTGAAACAGAGTCAAATCCGAACACAACCCAGAAACGACCAACAATCTCATGGTTTCATTTGAATTTCGTCAAGGAATCAATGCAAACGAAAATTAGTTCCTCATGGAATTCAGATTATATCTCAAAAGAAACGAAAAGTCATTGGAACGAACTGAAAGAGTAGATGAAAGGAAACAAACCAATGAAAATCGAATTAAAATTAGATGAAAAACGCAATCTGCACAATCACCAATCTATAAAACAAAAACGAAAATGGAGAAACTCTAAAATGAAAATGGATTGCTGCCAAAGGGAAGAAGAAGAAGTGGCTGCTTGAGAAAAAATGACCTAAAAATGTGGTCACCTCAATTTTGCCACTCAGAATTACAAAAATGCCACTATGGGCTGAAAATGTTGGCCCAATGACATGGACGGCTGACTGACATGGCACAAACGTGGTAAAGATGTGGAAATCACGTGGCAACTCTCTCTTGACCTTAAGATAAATTTCCAAGCTCCAAAATTTGCTTCACCCAAATACCTAAAAATAATTAAAAACAAAAATTAGGCCAAATACTGTGAAATTAACCCAAATTCAGAACAATGGCCCAGTAAAATCCAACAGACGAAAATGCACTAAGAACAACAATTAAGCACTGAACAACTATCAAATGGGTGCACAAAGGCTAGAAGAAGGGTTTTCAAGGTTATAATGGGGCTGAGGAAAAAGTGTGGAACATATGGATAAGTAGCTAAGCAACAAAGGAAACATAAGAGCAATGGGGAATAAGTCACATTCAAGCATGAAAGTAATCTTAAATGCCAACACTTCCAAATTTGGTTCTCACACAATGCTCAAATCCAAACTCCTTTTATTTATTTTCTTTGTTTTCTTTTCTTTTCTTTTCTCTTTGTTTTCTCCTTTTTTTATACAAAGAACATGCAGAGAAACAACAATTTTGAAATTCCACCTGGGTATACAAATGAGCAATTCCAAGAACAAATAATAAGTGTGCGCACAACTAGGGCAGGGTTAGTGAGGAATGGCCTCAAACGATGCCCATTCACTTTGAAGCTCTTATCGGTGGATTGTTGCAAATTTGATAGAGGTCTTACCCCACCAAATTAAAACAGTTAAATGCAATATACGAAAGTTGAACCAAGTCGTCTCTCAACAACCAATATTTTCGTCCAAAGTTTCAATTTCCAGATGAACACAACACTATAACACAAAAATGGGGGTTGACAGATTTGGTATGCTAATCAACAAATTAAATTGAATGCGACAATATTAAAAACATATTGACATCCTTGATTCAAACACAATTTCACTTATCACAGGACACGAAATTAACACATCTGCCTTCTCTCAATCCACTAGATAAGAACTCACTAAGTGAAAGTTACAATCAAGCTTCATTGTGCAATTAAGCAATGCACACATCCTTAATTTCGTGACAGCCAAGCTACATACATGAAGCATGAACATAACTTAACCCAAACACATGCAATTACTCTGTAAATTAAGCATAAACAGATTCATCACATGCATTCCCCGAATTTAGAACAAAGAGGCATGACAAATTTCACAAAACAAACAAAACCTCAAAGATTCATTGCATTTTTCATCAAGGAGTCAATACACGAATTTAACTAGATATGGAAATGGGCCAATTAAACACTTCAAATCTGAATGCAACAAAACAAAACATCAAAAGCCAAAAACCCTAACCTACAAATTGTTCAAACACAAATTCAAGAGCAAAAGAGAAATTTCAAAGCTTTGAATGAACGAAAATCAATACTATCATATAAAAACCGAAAATCCCATCAAGTCAATACATTCCATGAAATGAGATGCCCAAGCTAGAAAACGAATTTAAAACGTTAAAACCTCATTGGGAAAAATGGTAAAAACTAGGCAAAATAGTGAAAAACCGCAACAAGCACCTCTATGGACACCCACCAAAGCTTGGAGAACGAAAATAGAGGTTGGAGAAAAGTGAACAAGAAGTTGTGCATGACTGTTGCATGGGTCAAGAACTAATTTTCGTGGTCTTTTCAACTCTGCCACCATTATTTACAAAATTGCCACTCTACCACTCAAAATTACAAAAATTTCACTACTAGGCCTCAAATGTTGGCTCATTCACTCAAATGATGTGGAAATGATGTGGCAACTCTCTTCAACTGAATATTAATGTTCAAGCTCCAAAATTGCTTCACCCAAATACCTAAAAATAATTAAAAAATTGAAAATTAGGCCAAATATGTGAAATTAACCTAAATTCGGAACAATGGTCCAATAAAGCCCAACAAATGAAAACGCAATAAAGATGAACAATTAAGCATTAAACAACTGTCAAATGGGTACACAAAAGCTAATGGAATGGAGGAAAATAATGACTCATCAATTGTCTCTTGATCTTAACTACAACATAAGGATAAACATTAGTCACCACAAAAGGACCAATCCACTTTGACCACAATTTACCACCCATGAGACCAAGTCTGGAGTTGTACAATAATACTTGCTGACCGACAACAAACTCCTTTCTAGCTATTGAGCTATCACGAAATCTCTTGGTCTTTTCTTTGTAGAACATAATGTTCTGATATGCTTCCAAACGAATGTGATCTGACTCGTTCCACTACAACTTCCTTTCCTCCCTAACTTCATCAAGTGAGAATTTCCATGATTTGATAACCTAGTAGGCTCAGTGCCTTATCTCCATAGGTAAGTGACAAGGCGTTTGAAAGACAACTCGATAGGGAGACATCGCAATAGGTGCCTTGTAAGCAGTCTTGTGAGCCCAAAGAAGGTCCTCAATTCTGTTGCTCCAATCCTTCTTGTTGGGCTGCACAATCTTCTTTAATATCCGCTTAATCTCCCTATTTGAGATCTCTGCTTGCCCGTTAGTTTGGGGATGATATGGTGTAGAAATCTTATGCACAACCTCGTACTTCTGAAGCAAAGCCCCCATGGACCTATTGCAGAAATGGGTGCCTTGGTCAGTAACGATAGGTCTAGGAATTTCAAACCTGTAAAAATGTGAGACCTGACAAAGTTTATAATAACTCGAGCATCGTTAGCCTTGATGGCTTTAGCTTCAATACACTTTGAGACATAATAAATAGCAAGTAAGATGTAAGTGATACCAAAAGAAATAGAGAAAGGGCCTATGAAATCTATACCCCAAACATCGAAGACCTCACAAAACAACATAGGTTGTTGAGGCATCTGTTGTCTCCAAGAAATGGCTTCTCCCGCTCTCTGGCATTGGTCACATGTGCTGCAAATCCTCCACACATCCTTGAAGATGGTGGGCCAGTAAAATCCACAATTCAGCACCTTACGAGTTGTCCTCTGTGTGCCAAGATGACCACCAGGTGCAGATGAATGACATAATTGAAGGACCGAGTCAATCTCGTGGTCAAGAATGCATCTCTTGTAACCTGATCACTACATATCTTCCAAGTTTTATGCTTTACTCCTATCACGAATCTCCAAATCAAATTCCTAGAGCCAGAGCATCCATCTAATTAGCTGAGGCTTGGATTTTACCTTCTCAAACAGGTACTTATAGCTGCATGGTCAGTAAACACGACAACAGAAGAACCAAGCAGATAAGATCTAAACTTTTAAAGTGCAAAAATAACCGCAAGAAGCTCCTTTTCTATTGTGGTGTAGTTTGCTTGGGCAACATCTAATGTCTTGAAGGCGTAATAGATTACCCTTGACTGCTTGTCAATCTTTTGAGCCAGAACAACCCTCAATGCATAATTGGATGCATCACACATAAGCTCGAATGAGGTTGTCCAATTGGGTGCCTGAATGATCGGAGTGTTGGTCAAGGCCTGCTTAAGGCAATCGAAAGCCTTTTTGCATCCTTCACCAAAGATGAAGTCAACATCCTTTTGCAACAACTTAGACAGTGGAAGGGCCTTCTTGTTGAAATCCTGAATAAAGAACCTATAAAACCCTGCATGGCCAAGAAAAGAACGAACCTCTCGCACAAAAGAAAGGTAAGGCAACTATGAAATAACTGAATATTGGCAGGGTCAACATCAATGCCCTAACTCAAAATGATGTGTCCCAAAACTATGCCTTGTTCTACCATGAAATGGCATTTCTCAAAATTGAGAACAAGGTTAGATTGGATGCACCTATTCAAAACTCTGTCCAGACTATCTAAACATGCATCAAATGAGGATCCATACATAGTAAAATCATCCATAAACACCTCTATGTAGTTTTCAAGAAAATCATTGAAAATGCTAAGCATGCACCGCTGCAATGTGCTAGGGGCATTGCATAGGCAAAAGGCATCCTCCTATAGGCAAAAGTGCCAAAGGGGCAGGTGAATGTGGTTTTCTTTTGGTCTTTAGGTGCAATATGGATTTGAAAGTAACTAGAAAAGCCATCAAGAAAGTAGTAATGGGATTTAGTTGCCAAGCGCTCAAGCATCTGATCAATAAAAGGTAAGGGGAAGTGGTCTTTCCAGGTTTCTTGATTTAGCCTTCTGTAGTTTTTGCAAACTCTCTAACTATTTTGCACCCTTGTTGGAATCAGCTACTCTTTTTCATTCTTGACTACAATGAGACTTGTCTTTTTGGGAACCACATGGATGAGACTAACCCACTGTTTGTCTGAATTGGGGTAGATTATCTCGGCTTGTAGAAGCTTGGTCACCTTCTTCTTCACAACCTCTAGAATGACACGGTTCAGTCACCTCTGCGGTTTTTTGACTGGTTTTGCTCCATCCTCTAATAAAATCTTGTGCATGCATGTGGATGGGCTAATTCCAGGAATGTCAGCCAATGTCCACCCAATGGCTTTCTTGTGCTTCTTGAGCACTTCCAACAACCTTTGGTCTTGCTCAATAAAGAGGGAGGTAGAGATGATCACATGTAGTCTTTGCTCATCCTCCAAATATACATACTTGAGGTTGTCTAGTAGGGGTTTTAACTCGAGAGTGTTGGATGCTGGTTGAATATCAGGAACCAAAGGGAAGGGAGAAATGGGTTCCACAACCTGTACCTCAGCATAACAATCAGATGCATATGTACTTCCTGCAACATGGTTAGTGCAATCTGATTGTATAACATCAAAGGCAATAGGTACAACACCTAGAGAGTCAAACTCAACAGATTGAACCTGAGTAGATTCAACATTATCCACATCATATTCAGAATTAGAATCAAGAATATCAATGCATGCAAACTCAGATTACTTAACACAGAATAATATTTTATGCATTACAAAGGGTGAAAATTAGAAATATGTCCATCTTTAGTGTAAGACCCGCTAAATTTAAATAATTAAATAATTAATTATTTAATTAATGTGAGTGAGAGAAGCCTTTATGGCATTAAATGCTAACCTTTATGACGTGGAAAAGTACTAGCTCAATTGGTTGATAGTACTTTGATTGTGTGAGAGGATTTGGGTTCGAGTCCTATGTATGCCATTTGTGTAGGATATAATTTTATTTATTTATTTTTCTAATATGTATGTGCGTGTAAGTAAGAAGATAGCAATTGGGTTATACTAGTTGGCATGAAATATGAATTGGCATGATGGTTTGGTATTAACTTAGTAATTGCATGGTTGTGGGTTCTAGCCTTGGGGAAAACCTAAATTAAACTTTATATTTTTTGCTAATGCTAGATTTGGGTGAAATGGAAGGGTTAGGGGAAACCATAACTGATCTAGCAGCCAAGGGAGGCTGAAAACAGCCATAAAGGGACCATGAATGGCCATTAACCAATAATTAAGTAGGAAACCCGTTTTTGCCTTATTGACCTAAATTTAAGCATTGTTTAAAAGGTAAAAGTTGAGTATTAGGAAGGGTTTTGACAAGGCTGAGACTAGACTAGAAAGAGAGCGCGGAAGGAGAGTAATTGTGAGTGTTGAGTGAGGTTCTGGGTCTGAATTGGTAGAAGAGTAAGAGGGAGATTGGCAAACAAGAAAGAAGTAGCACATTTAGCAAATTGAGCAAGGAATCCATGTTAGGGGAGTTCCTTTTGATTGGTTTAAGTGCCATTGTACATAATCGTGAATTGCTTAAGTGTTTGGTATTGCGTGCTGTTAGTTTCATCTAAATTCAGTCGGGTTTCTGGAATTTTCCAGAAACCGCCTGGCGGTCATGCACGCACCATAAGGCGACACAAGCGGTAGACCCAGTTTCTGGGTTTTTCTTCATGAACCGCCTGGCGGCATAGGTTGAACCGTCAGGCGACGCGAGCACGATTTCAGGATTTTCGCTGTTTTGAGTATTTTGTGATAATTGTGATTTTGCTGTGATGATCTCATACTGGAATGCAAATCTTGATGATCCTATTTGGTTGTGTAGTTATGGTTATGTTGAATGCATCAATTCTAAATGAATTAAGGGTTAGGGTTTATGTTGGGGACTGGATGGAGTTCAGTTTGATTGATGACTATGATGAATATTATTGTATGCGTGATGAATTGCTGAATTCTTGGATGAAAAGGGGGAATTTTGGATTAAGTTAGTGTTGTGGGTGAGTAAGCGTCAAACTGATGAATTTATGGACATATGGTATATATGAATAATGTTTAAATGAATGCAGTTAATCTTTGTATGATGAGTATAATGGTGTTACTGCAACATGATAGCATGTACTGGAATTGGGGTGCTTGGTCATGCTTGGGTATGGGGATCATCTTCAATTGTGAATTGTAAATCGTAAATAGGACATTATATTATGAAATTGATGACTTTGGGTTTGGTCAAAAAGGTAAAAATGATGAGCATGAAATAGAATGTGGCATTTAATTATGGAAAATATGGTTAGATGTCTGAAATTGATATTGGTGTTGGTTTGGATTGCATGTACAATATTTGAGTCATCTAAGGTATGAGATACATTGCAAATTTTTGTTGTTTGACTTTTGTGAAGTT
>Ga0099823_1007901_pt1 | contig 10820 bp, 6 predicted proteins | sample CowpearedBW_FD_76831 | JGI IMG/M metagenome (GOLD analysis project Ga0099823, IMG submission 76831) | Root nodule microbial communities of legume samples collected from California, USA - Cow pea red BW | ecosystem: Host-associated > Plants > Roots > Nodule | place: USA: California | collected... | reverse complement strand
TTTGAATTGCAAATTTGAATTGCAGGTGAATTCCTATGTATGTTTGCTGCATAATGAAGTTGAAATGGTTCCAAGCCTACTTAAATTTTCTGTTTCAATCTGCTATTACTTACCGTAGATTCCCATTGTTTGCTTTGAAAACTTGGTCACAGATTTGATTATGGACCAGCTTGATGAGTAAAGGAATATGCCTCGGTTCTTACCAAGACCGAGGCAAAAAACTGGGTCTATGGCTTCGGGTATAACCGAGGCCAAAAGATGTACCTTTTGGCCTCGCCCCAATATGCCTCGGTTCCAGACCCGAGGCAAAATGTGAAAAATAACCGGGACAGAAAGCCCTTTCTGCACTGGTGCAGATGGATGAGGGACATGTGGTCTTGTTATAATTGAAAGCTTGTTGTGAGGTTTAAACCATACATGTATGGTGCAGAAACCTCTTTTCCACACTCTTTTTATAAAAGCTATTTTATTTTTAGATACTTATCTATTTTCAATAATTTTACTCTCTTTCCGATATATTGAGGAGTTAGATCCAAAAAAAAAAAACTTAAATATTTTATGTAACACGATGGTCTTGGTATTTGATATAGTTATTGAAGGGATATTTTTTCAGGCATTGAAGAACTCAACTTTTAGTTAACTTAAAAGTTCTCATAAAAATTTATTGGTGGGTCAAACAATTTTAATTCCGGTATATCCATATGACTTCATCGTCCATATGTTTATTTGAAAATAAATAGATTTTAAAAAAGAAATTGTTTATTTTATTTTATTTTTCTTAAAAAGTGTTGGAAGAAAGTTATGAAGGGTTTGAAAAGTATAAGAGGTGTTGACATAAATTCGGATGCTCCTACAGAAATGTAGGTGATGAAATTGAAAAGTAGGAGTGCCCCACGTGGAAAAACCAAAAGGTTAAAAGCGCACCTCTCTCCACCAATTGAGTGTCAGAGTTTAAAAAAAGGTTAAGCAAAGGAATGGAGAGACTGTGAAGGAAAGCAAGCAATAGCGAGGGAGGGAGGGAAGGTGTGCTTCAAGCCAAGTATTAATGGCAAACTGTATGCTGGCAGATACACATTCAACAACTGTAATAAAAAGCTGCATTCTTTCGCTTCGCTACCTCTCACTTTTTATAACACTTTCATTTAACAAGTTTCAACTTTCAGAGCTAACCAACTTCACCTCACACTTTCTCTCCTTCCAACCTTCACCACAAATCTTTAAACTTCATCATCATCATCATCATCATCATGCTGAAGCTTCAAAAGGGTCTCTCAGAGCACCACCAGCTTAATTGATCTCAACAACTACCCTCCTCGCCATTAATATTATTAATTACAGAGAGATAGAAGGAGCCTCTTCTCTCCTTTCTTTCCTCTCCACTAGTCCTTTTCCAACTTTCTTTTCTTGGCTCGGTGTTTAGGCTTGGAAATAACCATGAAACTCAGATTTTCTTTGTGCCCTTTGCTTTGCTCCTAATGGTTTCCTAGTTTTTGTTCTACTCATTTCTTGTTTTTACTCGGCGCTGAAAAAGATATGGGTGTTCCTGGGAGAAAGGGGAGATGCTCCTGTTCAGCTCCTTCTGATAAGGACCATCTTCTTCTCCTTCTCATTCTCTTTCTTCCCATGCTTCTGCCCATGGTTGAATCCAGAACGCTAAATTACACCAGACATACGCAAACCAGTACCCTCAGACTCCAAAGGATTACCAGGCACTTGGACAAGATCAACAAGCCTCCTGTGCTCACCATAGAGGTAATAATAATAATAATAATAATAATAATAATAATAATAATAATAATATTGTTACTATATATATATATATATGAATATAGAATATTTTAGGGTACGTTGATGAGTGGTTGAGATTTTAATGGGCAAATAAATGTTTGTTTCCCTTCATTATTACGTAACATTTAAGTATTGTTTTGGCGTGGGTTGGTATTGCAGAGTGCAGATGGAGATGTTATCGATTGTGTTCACAAAAGAAAACAACTGGCTTTAGATCACCCCCTTTTAAAGAATCACAAGATCCAGGTATACGTGTACAACAAACCTAATTAATTTGGCACCACCCTCTTTATATTTGCTTTCCTTGCACTTCACTCATCTTCGTCTACTTGTGATCATCCCCAAAAAGTACTGTTATGTTAAAAGTGTGGCGTTATTTGATGGATGTTATAGAAAATGCCAACGGAGATGCCAAGGGGAATGATGAAAGTGAATGAGGGAGATGAAGGAGAAAGCATGGCATGGCAAACGTGGCACTTGAATGGGACACGGTGTCCAAAGGGAACGGTTCCGATACGACGGAGCACGGTGCATGACGTGCTGAGAGCAAAGTCTTTGTATGATTTTGGGAAGAAACGTTCACGACTTGTTCCTCTTTCTCGCCGCAACGATGCCCCTGATGTTCTCAGCGCCAATGGCCATGAGGTATATAACCTTTTTACTCTACAAAAGTGTAACTTTTCAGAAATAGATCTACCAGGTGTTGCAAGAACACCGAATCCTTTTAAATAATTGAAGATTGCTTTCATTCTACTTCAACTTATTGTACTAATATTCTCAACGTGTATTTTATTATAATTAAAAAAGGGTTTTGACCTTAGAATCAGTAATTATTGTTTTTTTATTGATTATAAATTTGTGGAACGCAGCATGCGATCGCATATACGGGGTCGTCGCAAGAAATGTACGGGGCAAAGGCAACAATAAACGTATGGGATCCATCAATTCAAGTGATGAACGAATTTAGTCTTTCACAGCTTTGGATTCTTTCAGGATCCTTCGATGGCACTGATCTTAATAGCATCGAAGCTGGATGGCAGGTACTTGTTCCAATTCCAACACTCTTTTGTCCCCTTGTCTGTTTCATCATCAAAATACACAATTACACAAGTTCAATAAAAAAATATTTTCTTTAATCTTTAGAAAGAGGATGAACGATGAATGATGAGTTCTCATTAAAATACTATATTAAGAAGCAATTATTATTATTATTTTGTAAAGTTGATTTTCAATTGGTTCCTTGAAGCAGCCAACATGAATTAATTAGAATGCATGTGATACACGACACATTACATTAATTCAATAACTGCGTGGAGAAAAAAAAAATTGTAATTTTATGAAATATTGGATCTTTGAAGCTTTGATGATTGTACTAGTCAGGTCAGTCCGGAGCTCTATGGTGACAGCAGACCCAGATTGTTCACTTATTGGACGGTTAGCATTTCTTTCTTTTTACAACAGTTTCATTATAAGAATGTCCAAAAAATAGTATGTATGACTAAATAAATATATCTTTTGCGCTAAAATGATCATGGTATGTGAAGTAAAATATGAATTAAGTGGAATTTTTATAGGTATTTATGAAATTTTGTGGTGATGCAGAGTGATTCATATCGTGCAACCGGATGTTACAACCTTCTCTGTGCTGGGTTTATTCAAACAAACAGTAGAATAGCCATTGGAGCTGCGATTTCTCCTGTGTCTTCCTATGGTAGCAACCAATACGACATTACAATTCTCATCTGGAAGGTGAGTGTTGAAATGAATGTTTGGTCGAAAATTAAGGATGTTTTATTGACATGTTTAAGTTGTGTGATGAATCAGGATCCAAAAGTAGGGAACTGGTGGATGAGTTTTGGTGATAAGACATTGGTGGGGTATTGGCCGGCGGAGCTATTCACGCACTTAGCAGAGCATGCAACGATGGTGGAGTGGGGAGGAGAGGTGGTGAACTCACGGAGCAATGGGCAACACACGTTCACACAAATGGGTTCTGGGCATTTTGCAGAAGATGGTTTTGGAAAAGCAAGCTACTTCAGGAACCTTCAGATCGTAGACATGGATAACAGTTTGAGTTCTGTGCAGAGCATCTCAACCTTGGCCGAAAACTCTAACTGTTACGACATCAAGAGCTTCTACAGCAACGAATGGGGCACTTACTTCTACTATGGTGGCCCAGGGAACAATCCACAGTGCCCATGAAAACTATAACGAAAGTGCATATCAATTGTCATGCACTGCAAATACACTTCACTTTCAAATTACTCCATCTCTCAACACCCCAAAACAAAAAAGTTTATCTCATATAATATATATTTCTCTTACATTCTTTACTTGTACGTATTTTCATTTCTTGTTTCTACCACTTCACTCTTTTCTTTTATTCAATCGCCGCAAGGCCAGGAAAGGAAATTTTCAGATGTAGTCAACAATATCGATGCAAAAGGAAAAAAACGATGGCAAATGGCAAGTTTTGAATCTAAACATGATGTCTCAAATTTTACTCACGGTCGATTTCTTTCTTTATAAGTTCTTTTTTTTTTTCTTTTATAAGAAACGAGATTCATAATATACATTCCCATATATTACAACAAAAACATGTTAATTATATTTTTGTTTCCTTTATACTCTTGAAATATAATTTTGGTAAACAAAATCAACTTGATTCTTAGTCAATTGATCCGGCAAATTACTATTTTTCAAATCTAAATTAGAGTGTTACTTTCAAGTTTCCACGGTCAAAATAAAATTTGTAAACGGTTTATATTGTAGATAAGTATATTCAACTCAATAAATTCTTTTTTAATATTGATTTCAATTAGGAATTCGTGTATTTTTTTCATTAATCATAATTTTTGTATTTTTATATAAAGATGAAGTAGTGTATGGAGATTAAATGGTAGGAAAGAAAGAAACGAGGAAATAAATATGGATTGAAGTGATCAAATTGAAAACGTAAATTGCAATAAACTAAATTATCAAGGCTAAAATAAAAACTAATAAAAGGAATTTAGAAAAGTGATAACTCTAATTTCGATAATCATCATTGGATTTGACATTTTTATGAATGTTTTTGGAGTGTTTAAATTGTAAATACAATTTGTCACATCTTTTTTATATTTGAATAGTCTATTTTTTTTCCCTTTTTTTCTCACATTCAAGCTAATAAAATTAAAAAAATATATAAATTATAATTGTTTTAAAATCACCCTCTTGTGTAGTCGATTATGCCTACTCAACCATGTTTTGCAGGAGTTATCATATGTTTGCTTACCTTTCAATCTCACATTGTTCCTTTTTTCGATTTTGTCAAACAAACGATTTTCTCGATGCACTACTTGAATTCGTAACCATTCTTTCTTCACTTCAACTCTTATGTTGGCTTTTATTTCGATTTCCTCTACTTGAGTACCTTTTGTCACATCCTTCTCTTGATCTTGTTCTCAACATCTTTCTTTTATACTATTCATTTCGATGTTTTCACCTTGATACCCTTTTTTGATGTTTCTATTTTGATAACCTCAACAATTTTATATTATTAGAGTAAGAAAATAAAGATGAATATGAAAAGGGAAATAATTAATTCTTCTTTTATATCTATATTTCTTTATGATCTAATACCATAAAATATAATTAACATGGTTTTGTTATAATATATTTGAAATATACCAACATCAATCAAATTATATGTTAGTAGATAATTTAACATTTTGGTTGGTTTTAATATTAATTGACAATTAAAAAATAACCTTAATCCCAAAAAAATTATTAAATTGTTTAGATGTTCTAATTTGTGAAAATATAATTAGAGTAAGAAAATAAAGATGAATATGAAAAGGGAAATAATTAATTCTTCTTTTATATCTATATTTCTTTATGATCTAATACCATAAAATATAATTAACATAAAATATAATTAACATGGTTTTGTTATAATATATTTTAAATATACCAACATCAATCAAATTATATGTTAGTAGATAATTTAAAATTTTGGTTTGTTTTAATATTAATTGACAATTAAAAAATAACCTTAATCCCAAAAAAAGTATTAAATTGTTTAGATGTTCTAATGTGTGAGACCTAATGAAAGACGGTAAGTTCTTTCTTGCAAGTTTAAAAACACAAATATATGTTATGCAAAAATTAGTTGAACTCTAGATTATTTATAGAGCCGTTAAAGTGGGTCAGAACCCGTGGGCCAACCTGGCCCACTATGGGTTCGAGTCGGGTTGGGTTAAATTTTTTTTACAAATTTCAGTACGAGTCAATTTTTTACCCGGCCCACCAAGAACTCGGCTCACCCAGATTGAACCCGTGGTGGGTCGGGTTGGCCCACCAACCAGCATGGTGACACATATTATGTTGGACTTTGCAATGTTGGGTTGTTTTTTTAACCAAACACATTGGTGGGTTGGCAAATGGAAACCTAGCTTCAACTAATAAAAGTATAATTATTGAAAAAAAGTATAATTAGTTTGCTGAAAAAAGTATTGTATTCAATAAAAGATTGGGTAAGTCACAGGAATGTTTTGATCTTAAATAGTAATTTGTATTTTTATTTATTTATTTTGGTTTGTATTGGAGTTTAACATCATTTTGGATTATATTGAGATTGTATTCAAGTTTATTTAAATTTTATTCCGAAATATAATTTCTCACTTAAGAAAAACAAATATTTTTTAATTAAGTGGAATAGTGAGTCAACCCGTTTAACCCACCAACCTGTGGTGGGCCGAGCCGGGTTCAAATTTTTCCAGTTCGCTAATAAGTGAGTCGAGTTGGGTTGACCCATTAAGTGACCAACCCGTGGTGGACCAGGTTGGGCCAGGCCGGACGGCCCATTCTGACAGCTCAAATTATTTAACAATTTTTTCTTAACATATTGGTTTAAATATACATTTGGTCTTTATTTTTGTTGTTTTTATTTAATTTGGTCTTCACTTTCATTTTGCATTTAATTAGATATTCTTTTTCATCAAATTTTGGTCAATTTGATCTTTTTTACTAATGGTGTTTAAATAGTACATGTCACGTTTAGCTCATGTTTTTTTTTTTTTAATTTTAAAAACAAAATTGTCCACATGTCAAGTCACAATTATGCCACGTGTCAAAGTCAATACCATACGTCAGTTCGTGATTGTGTAATTTTTTTTGTTTAATTTAGTCTTGATATTCATTATTTTTGTTCAATTTAGTCCCTATATTCACTATTTTTGTTCATTTTCGTCCTAATTTTGGTTAAAATGAATCAATTTTGTCCCTTTCAAATTAACATCAAATTTAATATCTTTTATAAAAAATTATACTAATATTTTTTCTAAAATTGATATTTTATTAATTATTTTTGAAATTCATTTATAAATTATTAAATTTAAGGCTTAATTCATCTTTTGATCCTCTAATTATGATGTATGATTCATTTTGGTTCCCTAATTTTTGTAAGATTCAATTTAGTTCTCCAGTTTTTTAAAACAGTTTAATTTGGTCCCTCCCGTTATCTTTGGTTAAACGGCGTCAGAATAGTGTAGTTGTGTCACTTTGGAATAGAAACGTGCTAAGTTTTTTAATATCTAGGAATGAATGTACTGTGATGAGGTGGCAACGAAGTATATGGAGGGAGAATTGGTCAACCCTAATTTCACAATTCATCTTCTTTGTGCGGGAGTTCTTCAACATTTGGTGTATGTTGATTGTGAATGATGTCGAGGGAGCACTCTTCTTCTTCTTGGTCGTGTAATTGCGGGGAATGCAAAATCCAAACTCATCCAATCATGGTGGTGGCTTTTCCTCTCACGGTGGAGCACCATATTGCAACTATGGGCAGCAAACACTTCGTCTTCGAATCCACAACCAAGACGACAGCGAACACTTCGTCTTCGAATCCTTCTTCTTCGTTTGGTTTTTTCTGGATTGATTATGCTTCTCCACCTAATCCCCAAATTTGATCTTCAATTCCCTATTTTCAAAGAACCCTAACCCTAACAGATTTACCCCCTTTCAAAACAAAGTTAATTTTTTTAACTCAAGTCCACATCACCCAATCTCAATACACTGCCACCTAATGCACACATGCCACACTATCACATTAAAACAGTTTGTGTTAATTTTTGTAACGTTGTTAACGTCAAGGACTAAATTGAACCTCTTCAAAATACTGAAGGACTAAATTGAACCTCAAAAAAATTAGGGGACCAAAATGAACCCCACATCATAATTAGAGGACCAAAAGATGAATTAAACATAAATTTAATTATAAATTGAATATAATTCTTAGATTTAATTGTTAAATAAAATACAATTATTTAAAATATTATTAGAATATAGTTATTAAATATTTTCTTATAACATTTATATTCTTAAATATTGATACTTTTAAAATTGATATTTAAAAATATTGCAAATATTAGAAATATTTTAGAAAAATAAACTAATATTTATAAAATTAATATTTAAATATAAAATATTTTAGATTTTAATATCTAAAATGTAATAAAAATATTAAATATTTTAGATTTAAATGTCAAATGTTAATATATAAATTTTAAAAATATTTAATAATTATATTCTAATAATATTTTAAATAATTATATTCTATTTAACAATTGAATCTATGAAATATATTCAATTTACAATTAAATATAATAATTTATAATTTAATTTTAAAAATAATTAATAATAATAAATAATATTATTAATTTTAAAAATAAATATATAATATTTATAAAAAACTAAATTTGGTCTCAATTGGAAAGGGAAAAAATCGTTCAATTTTAACAAAAACTGTGACTAAATTGATAAAAATAACGAATATAGGAATTTAATTGAACAAAAATAGCGAATATTGGGATTAAATTTAACAAAATAATATAATCACAAACTAACATGTGGCATTGACATTGACACGTGACACAATTGTGACTTGATACATGGATAGTTTTTTTAAAATTAAAAAAATTAAAAAAATATTGTTAAAAAATGTCAACTATTTAAATACCGTTAATAAAAAAAGAACCAAATTAACTAAAATTTAATAAAAAAATAGGATCTAATTCAACATAAAACAAAAATGAATATAAATCAAACAAACACAATAAAAATAATAACTAAATATATATTTAAGTATGTGGGCTTTCGTCATTTCTTATTTTTATTTAACAAAACACCATCTGCACAAAGATCATTAAATATCATATTTCTATAGTTTTTTCTTTTGGATAATTATGTTAATATTTTATACAATCATAACTATTTGTTTTTGTTTTATTAGAATATTTAATGTTTTATATAGTATTTTATATTGTTAAATGAGATGTTAAATGAAAACTTTGGTTACTATTTTCATTAGTTATTAGTTTATTTTTGTAATATTTGATATAAACAGTTAAATAAAATAATTAATGGATAACTTACTAACAATGAATTAGAGGTACCTAGAATTAAATGATATAAAGAAATGAAAAGCAAAAGAGAAGCAAAGAAAAATGTAAGAGGAAATATAAATGAAATATTTTAGATAAGAAAATAAATATTTTTATTATATCTGTATTTAATTTAATTTTTATTATCTGTGTATTATTATAATTATTATTTTGTTTATTCACAATTTTTTAAATTATAATACTTACTATATAATTGATTATATAGTTATGTTTAATATAATGAAAAAAAGAAGATATTATTTGCATATATAATTGATTATATTGCTATTTTTTTCGCATTACCTCTGTCCAAATATTTGATTATTTTTTTTTTAGAAATAAACGCATAGGTCAGGCCTCTCTCTTTGCCTTTTTGGTCTTTCCTTTCCAAAAACAGACAAGAGTGTATACGAATCAATGATAAAGACACCCTATTGGTTATCCTCCATAGTTTAAATGGGGAATAAAGTCAAGTTGAAATAATTGAACATAACACAATAATTGAACAAGTTGAAATAATGTAAAGAGAAAATATTTTGTAACATTTTTTCTTTATTATTTTTAACTAAAAACTAACTTTTCGGCCTAGCATTTTGATAGACATTTTTTATTTCTATTTTTATCATTTTTTTTTCATAAATTTATATATTTTTTAAGACTTAAATATGTTTTTATTTCTTTAAATCGGAGAACTATTTTTTTTTCTTTTTATTTGATTTTTTATTTTACGATATGTTTATATGTAAGACTATGATGATGGTTATGTTGATGACAAGCTAAATGAAGGTCTATTCAATATTTTTTACCAAGATAAAATTAAATGACAGAATTTTTAAATTTTATTAAGAACTTAAATATAGACTTCCAATTTGATAAGTTATTTCTTTTTGCCTTTCAATTAAAGTTTTTCTATATTCTAGTTTTTAATTTTGCAAAATGCTATTTTTAGTTTATGGGTTAGTGATCATCGGTGGAAATGATACTTCTTAAATTGATTATTCTAAACATCATATTTACATGATCGTAGTAGCATTAAGATGGATAAAATCGATGTAAAAAACGTAGTATCTTTTACACTGGTTATCAACTCATGAAAAATACTATATTGATTAATTATGTACACACTTATGGTAGAATGCCATTGAAAATGTCATAAAAGAAGCTCATAGAGTACTTTCTAATTCAATTAAAAAGAAAAATCAGTGTGATAATATTTTCTTAAGAGTATATACTTTAAATCTCACCCAGTATTAATATAAAATTAATTAAATTATAGTTAATGCACTTATCCGACCAATAATATGACCCAACAATACCCATTGAGCCTTATAAAAATATGGAGTATACACACTCTCATATATAAAATATCCTAACATATCCAAAGACTCGACTCAAGTACTTGGTAAGAAAATTTAACTTAATAAAATTTAACTTTATGATTAATCTTTTCCAAATTTATTCTAAATTTAATCAAATTTAACGTACAATTTGTAAGCCTTTCTTTTTTTCAGTTACTTGTGATGGGCCTGGCCCCTCCGTAGGCCCAAGGGGCAGCCCTTCAGAAGGGCACCTACCCTACCAGCCACCCTCACTTTCTCATTTGCTCTGGTC
>Ga0099823_1007897_pt1 | contig 10824 bp, 3 predicted proteins | sample CowpearedBW_FD_76831 | JGI IMG/M metagenome (GOLD analysis project Ga0099823, IMG submission 76831) | Root nodule microbial communities of legume samples collected from California, USA - Cow pea red BW | ecosystem: Host-associated > Plants > Roots > Nodule | place: USA: California | collected... | reverse complement strand
TTATCTGTATATGTCACTTGGTGAAGGTAGCAATAAAACTGATAGGACCTTTTCCTGTGACAGCAGCTTGAATGGCAAAGATGAGGAAGACGAGCATGGCCAAGCGCGAATGCTTGATCTCTGCAAGTTGAAGTCTGGCTTTTTCTTCAGGGTCGTTCGCCAAACCCAGAGGATCGAAGAATTTTCCTCCTGGGTACAACCTTTTCTCTGGGTCAAGTTCTGCGTTTCTCTGAAACTCTATGTATCCTATCACTATCACCTCGATCCATATCAGTGTCGTCAATGAAAACGGAAGTGGAAGTCCCAGGTAAGATGATCCTTCCACCAGCTCTACCTGAAACCAAACAACAACACCTTTACCTTCTTCTTTTGTATTAATTACTTTATTTAGAGTACATAATTTCCGTCTTCAATCAAATTTGTAAAATATTATAATGATTTATTGAAAATATCTGGTGCCACTGTGCATGTCAGTGGATTACAATAGGACACGTCGAAGGTATGTTCCAGTATTTTGCTGTCACTGACCTGGGACCACGCTACGTTGTCTGAAACTCATACACACACAACACAACAAAACACAAACACCATCATCCCACAAAATAAAATAAGAAAATCAACATCTCCATGCAAATTCTATGGTCTTGTCAAAAAAGTTCGGAATCCAAGTTTCCTCACGCAGATAGATATCCTATCACTGTGTCGTTAACCGAAGGAGAATCGAACAAATCAAAATGTAAAATCAAGCAAAAGAGTAGTCAAAGTTCACACCCATCAAATGTTTCTAAAAAATGGTGAAATCCAAAACAGAAAGAGCAAAAGGGTATCGAAAAGAAGAATCAGTTTAAGGAAAGAGACACTAAAACGGTACCTTTCCGGCGTCTTGCCATGCGACTCCGGTGAGAGCCTCAACGGCCAAAGCACCGAGAGCACCCAGCATTGCCCACCTTCCGTGAATGACTTCGCACTCGCGGAACCTCTGAATCCCGAAAACCTCCGTGTAGGGCTGAAACGGCGTCGGCTTGACCTCTGCGACCTCCACCCTTGTTCCGATCACTTCGCCGGCGACGTTCTTAGCGAGGTTCTGATCCAGCGAGTCCAGGTCAAACTGAAGATACTCCGCGGGCTTTGAGAACCCGAACGGATCGAACCCGCGGTCGCCGATCATGCTTCCGTCGAGCCACTCCGGCGCCTCCGCATTCGGGAACCATAGCTGGCGCCCGCCGGAGGAGGGTTTCACTTTCACTTCCTTTTTCTTCGGCGGCGGCGGCGGCGGCGCCTTCTTGGTGCCGAAGTTGAAGAACGCGTGGAACCTTCCGGTGTTTAAGGTTGTCGGGCTGTAGAGATTGGTGCCGAAGAAGTATGATGTGGTGGCGGCGATGGCGGCCATGTCGGTGTTTTAAAGATTAGTGAGGTGGTGTTTATGGGTGGAAAAAGTGTGGGAAAGGGATGTTTATATATGAATATGGTTAAGTATGTTTTTTGAGTGTAGGTGAGTTTTGTGATGGATGCAGTGAGGAGTGAGTGTGTGAGCATAAAATGTGGCTTATCTCTCAGCCTTATCTGCCATGGGTGTTCTTGGATGGTTGGTTGATTGCTGCTTCACATTTATTTTGTGGTCCTGGTGGAAAAACACCATTTTTTTTACATTCACATTTTGTTGGTTTCCCTTGATTTTTTTTTATGCCTTGCAATTATTATTTGTTTTCTACTTGCCAAATAAAATAAAAAAATTCTTGTTTTAGCATGATCCGTACGTGAAATAATCTGAGATCACCATGTATCTATGATTTCAACCAAATTTTGCATTATTCTTAGATATATGTTTACATGAACACTGTGTTGTATTCGTGTAACTAAACCCTATCAGTGTGAAAGTAATCACTGGTAACATCTCTTATTGGAGTATAATATCTTGCATGAATTATTATTTTGTTGCAATAGTGAGAGTTATTGAAGTGTTTCCTCAGTTGTAAGCACACTGACAATTTAACAGTTTATGTGCTTTGTCTGCGATGTATTTGACATGATGCTAGATCACAACATTCATTTCAATTTTCGTTTTTGCTGTTCTTTTTAAACTGTTTTTACAACAGTGGCATTAATTTTTTTAGGAGAACAAGGTAAAAATTAAATAAATAAATTTGTTCCTAAACTAAAAGTAGTTTATATATAAGTTCAAAATAAAAATTTAGAAAAATGATATAAAGATTTTTTTTTTTGTATCAGTTTATTGAGAATTTTGTTTTGTTTTTTCTTGGAACTCCAAATATATCCTTATTGCAGCAAGTAAGAACAGATGAAGAAATCAACATTATTAATTATGCAACATCTGATAACCTGGTCCATGAAGCCCAAGTATCAGAATTTAAAATGAAGCCCATGAAGTTGAAAAGTCTATGCCTAATAATGCATACCCACTACTACCAAGGGTAAACGAGAAATATTTTCGATTTGGTCTTTAAAGTTTTTCATGTCATCAAATTAAAAAATTATATTAAAAAAATCCCCAATTAATCTCTGAAACATCTAGAATGTATACTTATATTTCATTCCTACGAAAAAATTTTAAGTGCTGACGAAAAACATATATTGATTTAATAATTAGAGATTAATTTCACAACAACACGCATAGACAACCAGTACAGTAAAATTTGGCTCTTCAATAGACTAATTATTTAACCACGTTCACGACGATTTAACTTTAAGGAACCAACAAGATTTACTGTAAAACTTAACTTCAGTTTTACTTGACCGTGCTCAACCTTTTGTTATAAAAGATAACATGCCAAAAGGAGAGTGACGCTTAAACAGAAAAATAAATATTATTTTCTTGACATGCTAATAATGAACCCATCTTTTACTCACTCACTAACATGAAGTGAAAAACCATTACTTTAGCTTAATTTTTGCTTTAACATTATATTGAAATATTATCATTATAATTATAAGTTTTGTTGTAGTGAAATTTATAATGGCATGCATTATAGGCTTATGACCCAGGAAACATACACATGCATGAACAGTGGATCTATGGATCAGGAACTGTTTGTGAAAGAAGGAAACCTCTTTCTGAATTCTGAATAATGCTAAGAGTGAGAACAAATCGGGACTATCGTTTTCTGAACAGGTTTAGATTACCGAGATTATTGTTATCAGAATTCACATGTACTACAGAGATAAACACTGACTTTGATTCATGAACAGCAAACTCTACTCGTGTTTATGTTTTTTAATAGGATAATTTTTGTTATAAAATATTTTAAAGTGGAGAAGAATTAGAGTGATGATTGTACACGTGTTGGGTGTCGGAGAGTGTCAGTGGAAAGTGAAGAATGGTGATGGGCACAAAGGTTGCAAGGGACATGCCTAAGTGGAGTAGATGGGGCCATAATCTGTGCATTAAGAAGAAAAAAAAAAGTCAAAACAGGAATTACAAAAATGAATACCTCCCACAATGGGTACACATTCAGCACCATAATTTTGCAGGTGTGTTTGTTTGGTGAAAATCATGATTTCACTATAATTTTAGTCCATCGTCAAATCCCATCGTCCTCGACACTAATCATTCCCAATGTCAGTTCCAAACTGTTACTAATCCTCCCAGGTCAGTGTTCTCTCATTTCCACGTCTCCATGTTTACTTTTTATTTGTTTTGATATATCTAATAAGTCTTACATCATTTAAGAATTAAGGTTAAACAAAATTTAAATATTTTTATTTTTTTTCACCTTCTAAAACGTCTTCGTGATGAAGTTCAAACACTCTAAACAGACAATACTTTTGAAAATACAATAACTACAGATAAACTTGAATCGAAATCAGAACGATACTAAACTAATTCATTACTTAGATATCATTGTTAGTCTTTCATAAATTATATTTTATACCAATAACTTATATAAAATTTTCTTATTTGAAAGTAGAGTTGGAAAAGTGATGTGAAGAGGACATGACAGTGTGATTAGAGAGATATGATAGTCAGAGATGTGAATGGCATATTAGGATCATAAAACTACACTGTTACTACTCGATGATTTTATGAAAATGGTGAAAAGAAAACAGCATGTCGACCATGGATGGTACACTTTTGTAGTGTCTGCTCCCTCGTTTACGTTATGCACCTTGCAAGCCACAACATCATCAATAGTACACTGTAACCACGTACTTTAGTCTTTCCAACTTCTAATCACTTTCTTTCATCACCATAAATAATGTGACGCCAAACAAAATTCATAACCAACTTCATTGGTTTAGGCTTCACAATAATATATACATAGTCGATTGAAGAATGATTATGAACAAATTTTCAATGCTAGCAAATTGCGACGTTGGATCGAAGGATTTGACAAAAAAAAAAGGCACAAGCGGCAATTTTTGGATAGGATTTTCTCCTAATGAGCATCATTAGTTAGAAACAAAAAGTAACCAGAACACAAAAGATTAACAGTAATTTAGCCCGCAATTAATGTCAATCAAGATAATCCAATTATCACTGGTTTAATCAGAAAGTCTTCCAATAATTATTGGTGTTCATTTAAGATTACAAAAAGCTAACATTTTTCTAGTATCTTGTCCAATCAGAGTTCTTCCTATGCTTTTGCTACCTAAAAATTAATAGAAGGGTACATGTTTTTAGTTCACGCTTTCTTGTTCTGTTTTAGCTTTACGCAAACTCAATTTCTTTGCTTTCAAGGCCAAATTATTTTGCAGTGCATCTAACCTTCCCTTTTATGAGTAAAAATTAAAAAACATGTGAAAAATTGCAATTATTCATTCCATAGAGAAAATAGTGAATGACGATGGTGACACAGAAGATCAGAAAGAAAAGGTAAAGAAAATCGAATAGATATTTAGTAATAGATATTTAGTGACAGTAACACGTGCCATGGCAGTAGCAAAATGTGGCCTAGCTAAATTTGCATGCACGTGCCTGGATAATGGATGTATATGGTGTACGGACATATACGTGGATTATTATTATTTGCCAAATATATAAGTAGCACCAGAATTATTTAAATGAAGATTGAAAAGAAAACTGGAGGTACACGTGCGAGGACTGACACGTACCACAAGCATTCGTGAGAAGAAGGAAACCAGAAGCGGACACGTGAGGGTGTTTGCTGACCAGGGACAACAATCTTTGTTTTGACTACGTGACATCATCATTGTCTCATGCTATTTTAAATTTTTTTAATTTTTAATTTTATTTGAGTTCGTTAAAAAATCAGGTAAATTCCATCTTTTTAATTATATATTTTATTATATAATTTTTTACATTTTTCCTAAATTTTAACACTAAATTCTAAAGGTTGCGGTTCTTTTAACTAAACTTTTGATTTCGTAATTTTGTTATTAAATTTGTTATTTTATAAGTAAAACAAAATTAAACTTTAAGGTTTAATCTACCAAGTCAACAATAATTACATCTCAAAAAGCTTTAATAAAATATCAATTTCAGATACAATGATATCAACTCATCACACTATACAAATGTAACTTATAACCTAAATTAGAAAACAAAACCAAAACTAGATTATACTTTAACTTGATTTTCCTTGTGTAGTAAATTCTAATTTGAAAAAAAATAATAGGAGTAAAGAACACAAAATAAACTTCGTAATCACCGTAAAGATCCTAAGCATGGAAGATATCTAAATTGAAGAGGATAAGAGGGAAGAGAAAATTATTGAAGCCAACACTCTAATTAACATGATGCTCTATAATTTCTTTTAACTAGTTTGTGGATTTCAAATCACTAACCCTGTATTTGATTCCAACATCGAAAATCCAGTGAGCGAAGAAAACAAAAAGTTAAAATATTGACAGTAGAACAAGAAATCAAGATATATTTTATCATTTAAATTTTTTGATGATTTACAACAAATGTTATCCATAATTATTATGTTTAAGATATAAATAATTATATTTGAAATATTAAAATATTTTGATATAATCGATTAATATTTCATTTTATTAATGTACAATTGATTATTTTTCCAAAGAATCATTTATGTTTGGGTAAATATAATAAATAATTAAAATAATTATATAATAATAGTAATAAACAAAAATAGGTTAGATTTATTATTTTGTAAAATAAAATATTTTAATATTTAGCAATTACTTTTGTAAAAAAATAAAAATAACTCAAACTTTTCATTCATTTATTATTTTTCTTTTAATTTAATTACAACATTTTCTACTCTTTTTCTTTTCCTTTATTTCATTTTTGGCTCCCTCTGTAACTACACAAAGGCAAAGGGTAACAGAGGAATAAAAGAAATTGACTTTGAAATCAAAAGAGAGAAAGGAATAATTGGGAAGAAACCAAAGATTGGATTAGTTGGTAAGAGAGGAAAAAATTCTTCTCATTTCTATTTGTAGCCCCATTTCACTAAGTTCACCTTAATTATTTCCAGCCCAGAAGTTAAAGCTTATATGCTTTTACTGCATACATCACCAATAATGACTATTCTCACCTTTAACTTGAAACTTTTGAATTTACATCAACCCACGTACATCGATGCATGCCTTAAAAAAAACTAAATAAATTAAAGCGTAGATATAGAAAAGTTTTAATTATCATTTTTTTTAATTTATTTCACACACTTATATTAAAGCACAAAAACACTTTGGTGAATTAGACGATTAATAAAGATAAGTATTATGTAATTTTGTATATCTTCTTTGATTTAATATTAATTGTAATTCCGTCTCTTTCTCTCTCTATATATAAGTATAAAGGTAGAGAGATAAATTTTATGAAAAAAACGACGCCAGAAAATGTTCAACAAGCGAGCAAAATATTAACTTTAAAGATTTCATTGAAATTGTTTTAATTATTGTGTCATGTCAAGTATTTGTTTTACAAATTTTATTGAAATATGTCAAGTATTACTGATTTGTTGGCCTTAAGTAGAATGTAAATATAAAAGCTGATGGTAGATACAGATATTACAATACCTTGTTGAAACTGTACGAATTGTGATTTTATTTCAGATATTTAAACTGAGAAACTAATTAAGAAAGTTTCATCCAAATCCCACAAATTTGGATCTTAATCTGTCTCCAAACCACTAACATACCTACTACAATATAATAATATTTTTTAATAAAATCACACTGGATTATGCTAAGAATCTTCTTCCTCCGTAACGTATTCAAAAAGTAATTTTTTTACTAGAGAAAACATCACCTTCTTTTTTTCTTCTAAAATAAATAAAGTTTTTAAAAAATAAAAAGTAATGTTCTGTTTTGAAATATAAATTAATCCATATGATGAAGCATATACTTACTTACTTGTAAGAAGTGACTTCAAAATAAGATAGACGAGTCCTTTTGGTTGTTCGGGTGGAATATTTATAGATCGAAGATTATTATTATGATTAATTAATTAATAGGATAAACGAAAGTATAATGATGTGCATTGTGTTGAACCACATGTTCCCTGTGTAACAAAAGAAAACAAAGGTATGGACCCTTCTAAAAGGGACATCAACCCATTCGCTCCTTCGCCAAACCCATTATCCCCAATAACCTTTTTTACTTTTTAAATATTTTGAGAACATGCCAAGCTCTATACAGTACACAATTATTTATTATTTCATTTCTTAAATCAATAAAATTTATTCGTAAAAAATCTCACATCGATTATAAATAAAATATTTTTTACTATATAAAAAGTACAAATCTCATCTGATAAGTCTATTTTGTAGGATCGATTTATACTTAAAGTTTTATCTTTTAACATAATATCAGTATTATAAGTTTGAATTTATTCTAGTAAAATTTGTTATTGATTATTATACCAAAGTGTTTTATATCGAACCACCAATTAATATTTATTGAGTGCACTAGACATTCAACGCGTCAATTAAAAATAAGATAATTTTATAATATATAAAATGGTACAAATCTCACTTTATAAATCAATTTTTGTGATATTGAATTAGGTTTAAAGTCCTGTTTTCACGTTATTTCATAAATATATTAAATCTGAATTTTTATTTTCAAATATGATTTTTTTCTCACAAATTGTCATCACCTCACTACCTCACTGTATTATACATGCCATTTTCAAATATTTTACCTCTTTTTCTCTTTAATTGTTTATCTTTGTGGACAGATATTTTCATTACTATAATTATAATATCTTTTTTTGTAAATTCATCAATTGATAATTGAAATTACCAAATATGATTACTTTTTAAAATATTTTGTTAAGGTTGAAGTTTCTAATTAAGTCCATGCAATTTAAATGGCTATAAAATACGTGTCTAAATATAAAGAAAATTACGGTTGCATATTATCTATAGAAAAGTAATGTTTAAATTTTTGTATTTGATTAACAAAACCTCAATTGCAATATTTGATTACGAATTACAGTATACAAATCATAATAAATTGGAATTCAACAAGAAGACGCAATAAACACAAAATAAGAGAAATGACAGGAAAAATTAACACAATTTTTTAGACTAATTTAATTTGTTAAATTTATATTCACTGTCAATAGCTATAATCTAACATTGTTTTACTATTTGAATATAAATTTATAAATAGAAATGAAAAATACAATAAATCAATGCGTACAATGTTTTTGAAACCGTAAAACACAGTGTTACATGAAACAGTAATGTAAGTGTACAAAAAATCAAACTAGTAATTAAAAGTAAAAATAAAAAATAAAGGTATTATTTCATACTATGGATAAGAAAGTATGATGAAACGAGAGTTTAGGTAAATATACCATTTAATCTCTTTAAGTAAAATTTTATGAAGGAAAAAAAAATATTTTGGGAGAGTTATTAAAATTTATATAAATTTAATGCCTTTAAATAATTATTTTGTCATTCGTTGTTGGATTTGAAATCAAACATATTGAATATTTCTAAATTTTACAACACAGAGTACATCTTTAAATTGATTCTAAAAGAAAAATATATTGATTGTACTCAATATATTTGATACGTGGGGTTTAGGGGTTTATAAGTATAAAAAAATAGATAAGCATAACAACAAATTTAAAGAATTAAAAAAATGTCTCTCGTCACAATTATCAAAATTTATATATTTGATTAAAATACCATTTAATCAAATATATAAATTCCTCTCTCTCTCTCTCTCTCTATATATATATATATATATATATATATATATATATATATAATTGTTAAAATAATGTTCAATCAATTTCTAATTTAATTTTTAAAATCAAACACACAACTTGCAATCCAAAAAACAAAAATCAAGATTAGAGAGAAAAATAAACTTTAAGCAATATAAAACTCAACTCCACTTATTTGATTTTGATTAACAAAAATAAAGATAAACGAGTAAAAGAAAAATCAATAAATAAAAACAAAAACTCTAAAATGTACTAAATGATTTATGTGTGTATCGGTTTAAAGCACATTTTATCATACTCTGAAACTTGATGTAAATATTGTTGTAAAAAAAATCATTAACTAGCAAATAAATTTAGAGATAAAAAATAAATAATCATTATATTAATTAAATTAAATACTATTCAAACCTTATTTATTTTACAAATTAATTATAATTATTTTTATTAATAATAGAAGCTATTTTAGATACTATATTTTTTACTTTATTAATAATAGATAGATGTATGGACTACTCTAAAAAACTTAATGAACCAAATTACAAAAAATAATCAAATATAAAGAAAGTTCCACCTACAAAATTCTAGCGTATCAACTATAACTTAAAAAAAGTTTTAAACCCTCCTCAATATGTGACTTTGTAGTTTTTTTTGTTTATTTTAAATTAATAATTGAAGAAAAAGCAATTAAAAAATTAAAAAAAAACAAAGAATAGATATGTGATATGATCATATTTAAGAATGAAAATTATTTTATTTAAAAAATAAAATAAAAAATCAGCACTTGACACTTGATACAAAATTAATAGTTACAATGATAAAAAGAACCAAGTTAAAACACATTTTAAAAAACGATAATCTAATTAGGATGACATAGAATACAAGAATTCAATTAAGATTTAAAAAAAAAACGACAATGTTTCTAAAGTTTAAACCTGACTTCTTCTATAATGATCAGTGTACCACGTATTTCACTTATTTTGACACGTTCATCTAATCTATACCCATTGTTAAAAATTTATTACAAACAATGTCACCGACTAACTTACAAGGACAAATGAAGTACATCCTTCGTAATATTTATGTGTATTTTTATCTCTAAATAAAATAAAATAATATTTATGTGTATTTTTATCTCCAAATAAAATAATATTTATGTGTATTTTTATCTCTAAATAAGATAAAACTGTATTAATTATTAGATATAATTACTTGTATAGTACCCAGTTTGGGGCTAGTGTGTCAAATAGGTACCCGATTTAAAAAAAGTGTCAATTGCATATCAATTTTTGACAAAATGTTTCAATTAGGTCCCTTTCAAACAAAGTTGACTAACGCCGTTAGTCAACGTGCCACGTGTCAATTTGTAATTTTTTTAAATTTTTTTTTGAACTTTTTGATTTTTTTTGAATTTTTTGAATTTTTTTTGAAAAAAAAATAAAAAATGTCACGTGTCAAATCTCTGTGTGTGACACGTTGCATTGTCAGTGTCACTATGAGATGCCATTGTGTTGGTTTCTATTTAGTCCCCATATATGTTTTTTTTTGTTTCAATTTAGTACGTAAGTACGTGTATCTGATTCAATTTTGTCCCAATTTTTCTTAATAATTAAAATATTTTTGTAATCCATTTTTTATAAGATTAAAAATAATTAAGTATAAATACTTTTACAAAATTAAGTACTAATATTTATATT
>Ga0099823_1007896_pt1 | contig 10824 bp, 10 predicted proteins | sample CowpearedBW_FD_76831 | JGI IMG/M metagenome (GOLD analysis project Ga0099823, IMG submission 76831) | Root nodule microbial communities of legume samples collected from California, USA - Cow pea red BW | ecosystem: Host-associated > Plants > Roots > Nodule | place: USA: California | collected... | reverse complement strand
GCCACGAGCTTGGATCCGATCAATCCGGTCCCGCCGATCACGACGATCTTCATGGCATGTCTCCTCGGTATTTCGGAGCGCGAGATGACCAATGCGAACTCGCGCTCTCACATCGATGAACGTGATGCGAAGCGACTCTACGCGACCGTTGGCGCGGGGCTCTTGTCTGTAACGAGCGTGGCTTGCCGGAAAATGCTTCAGAAGCCGGGGTGCGATCTCACAAAACTGCTAAGGGATCATCCCTCGTGCAGTGAACACAACCCGCGATGATCGCAGATTGCCAGTGTTTTGCCCGACGTGTCAAAGCGTTGTGACGGCCCCTAAGAACAGCAAGGAAGCCTCGTCGGAAAACACCAATGAAAGCAACCTCTTGCTACTGTGCATGGGGTTGTTTTCGCGAGTTTTGATATTGGCTGGCTACCTGTCCGATTTTGCGGGGCCTCACGCCCCGCAGACGATCACGCCGTACCAGCCGAGTCCACGATAGGTCTCATAGCCCGGGGTGGCATGGAATGCGACCAGCGCACCGGTGCGGTCGTGATAGAAGCCAGAGCGCTGGCCATTCAGCGAGATCGAGATACGCTCGCTTAGGATGCCCTGGCCGTCGGAGGCCGCAATCACGCGAAGATTCGAGTCGACCAGCAGCACGCGCGCCTTGTCGCTGTCGCCGATGCGTACGCCCTGGACGATGGCGCGGGCCTGCGGCTCCCAGTCGAAATGGATGGCGAGCACGCCGATCGGCGCGGCGTGGGCCTGGCCGCCGGCGCGGACGCTGGCGCAATAGGTCGCGACCTGCGCGTTGCCGAGCAGCGATTGGTTCTCGACGTCGCCGGCGACGTAGTCGTCGCCGGAGCGCAAGGAACGCGCCTCGCGAAACCATTTGGTGTGAGCGACGTTCTGGCCGACGACGCGGAATCGGTCGGCGCGGCCATTGGCGATGACGTTGCCATCGAGATCGCAGAGCCAGAGGTCGAGATAGACGGTGTAGGCCCCGAGGATCACACCGAGGCGCTGCGAGGCATGCGATACAGCCGCCGCACTCGGCGAAGCCGCGCAATCGACCACGGCGGAATCGGTCGCCCACCAGCGCACGTCGCAGGTCCGCTCATAGAGGTTGCGGTCGATCAGCTCGATGGCATTGAGCGACAGATCGACCATGCGCTCGCCGCGCGAGCGCTGGCTCATGCGGTCGATCGAGGCGACGAGGTCGCCGGTTCGTTTCGTCAGCTGTGTCTCGAGCTCGCGGGCGATGGTCTCGACCTGCTGGCCGACGCCGCGCACCTCCTGCGCCACCACCGCAAAGCCCGCGCCTTGCGCGCCGGCGCGCGAGCTCTCGATCAGCGCGTTCAGGGCCAGCATCTTCATCTGGTTGGTGATCTGCTGGATCGCCTTGGTCTTGTCGACCGCGATCTGGTTGACCTCCGCAGTCAGGCGGTTGATCAGCGCGGAGATGTCGGAATCATCATCAGCGGATTCAGTGGCAATCGGCTTGGCTTTCAGACCCAGCGCAGCGGACATCGGGGAGCTTCCCTTGGCAATGAGGTCTGATCTGCAATGAACCAGGACAACAAATTACAGATCGAATACGATTCCTTTTCGAGGATTCCGCCTAACGCCCGCTTAATTTGCTGTTTTGCGGATTGCCTAAATGATAGTCACCTCGTGCCGCCAGGATGGCTCATCCACTGCTTTGTGCCTGGTCACCGTTGCAAAATCCGGCGGCTTGCCGGCCAATCCGTCAGTGACCCGGACGCCTTGCGTGTTCGTCCGGCCCCCCGAGTTCCCAAGATCGCTCTCGAATCATGACGCCACCCGCCACTGCCTTGCCCGTCGACGCGCCCCAGGCGTTCCTGGGGGTGACGCGCTCACTCACCGACAAGCTCTGGCGTGACCGGCTCGACGGGCGCGGGGCGGCCAAGGCACTTGCCATCGTGCAGCGCCACCAATTGCCGGAGCTGCTGGCGCGGGTGCTGGCCGGCCGTGGCGTCGACATCGACACCGTGCCGGACTTCCTCGATCCGACCATCCGAAAACTGCTGCCGGACCCGTTCACGGTGACGGAGATGGAAGCCGCTGCCCAGCGGATCGCGGATGCCGCAACGAAGGGCGAGAAGGTCGCGATCTTCGGCGATTACGACGTCGACGGCGCGACATCGGCGGCTCTGCTCGCCTGGCATCTACGCCATTGCGGCCTCGATCCGCTGATCCACATTCCCGACCGCATCTTCGAGGGCTACGGCCCGAACACCGAAGCGGTGCGCGCGCTCGCTGCGAAGGGCGCGACGCTGCTTGTCACCGTCGATTGCGGCACCACCAGCATCGAGCCATTGGCTGAGGCGAAGCGCCTCGGCATGTCCGTCGTCGTGATCGACCACCACCAATGCGGCCTCGATCTGCCCGAGGTCGATGCGCTGGTCAATCCGAACCGCTCTGACGATCTCTCGGGTCTCGGCCATCTCGCCGCCGTTGGCCTCGTGCTGGTGACGCTGGTCGCCGTCAATCGCGAGCTGCGCCAGCGCGGTTTCTGGCGCGCCGAGATGCCCGAGCCCGATCTGCTCGGCATGCTGCATCACGTCGCACTCGGCACCGTCGCCGACGTCGCCCCGCTGATCGGTCTCAACCGCGCCTTCGTCGCCAAAGGGTTGATCGCGATGCGGCGGCGCGACCATGTCGGCCATACTGCGCTGATGGATGTGGCGCGGCTCAACGGCCCGCCGGAGGCCTGGCATCTCGGCTTCATGCTGGGGCCGCGCGTCAATGCCGGCGGCCGCATCGGCCGTGCCGATCTCGGCGTACGGCTCTTGCTCGAAGGCGACAGCGTCGAGGCCGCGCGCATCGCCGCCGAGCTCGACCGCCTCAACAGCGAGCGACGCATCATCGAGCAGGCGGCCGAAGCGCAGGCGGAAGCCGAGGCGATCGCCTCGATCGGGCTGGAAGACAAGCTCGGCGTCATCGTCACGGCCTCCGAAGGCTGGCATCCCGGCGTGGTCGGCCTCGTCGCCTCCCGGTTGAAGGAGAAGTTTTCGCGGCCTGCTTTTGCCATCGCGCTCGAGCCCGGCGGCATCGGCACCGGCTCGGGCCGCTCGTTCGTCGGCGTCGATCTCGGCAAGGCGGTGCGGCAGGCGGTTGCTGGTGGCATTCTGCTCAAGGGCGGCGGCCACGCGATGGCTGCGGGCGTGACGCTGCGCAAGGAGAAGCTCGCCGAATTCCGCGCCTATTTGGAGAACGCGCTGGCGCGCGATGTCGCGGAGGCGCGGCACGTCAACGAGCTCTATGTCGACGGCGCGGTCTCCGCGCGCGCCGTAACGCCGGAGCTTGCGACCACCCTCAACCGCGCCGGCCCGTTCGGCAGTGGCAATCCGGAGCCGGTGCTGGCCTTGCCAGCGCACCAGCTCGTCTATGCCGACGAGGTCGGGCAGGCGCACTTGAGGCTGCGCTTCAAATCCGGCGACGGCGCCATCGTCAACGGCATCGCGTTCCGTTCGGTCGGCCAGAAGCTCGGCAATGCGCTGCTCGCCAACCGCGGTCAGCAAATGCATGTCGCGGGATCATTTTCGGTCGATCGCTACCAGGGCGTCGAGCGTGTGCAATTCCGCGTGGTCGACGTCGCGCTACCGGATCAGGGGCCATCCGTGATCAGATAACGGCCGCAAACAACAAAAAGAAAGGGAGTGAACATGGCAGGGCAGGTTGAGGGCAAGATCGCGCTGGTGACGGGCGGCGCCTCCGGCATCGGTGAGGCCATCGTCGAGCTGTTCGCGCGCGAGGGCGCCACCGTCGTTGCAACCGACATCGACGAGCTGCGCGGCCCCGAGCTCGCCAAGCGCATCACCAAGGCCGGCGGCAAGGCAATTTTCCTGGAGCAGGATGTCACCAGCGAGGAACGCTGGATCGAGGTCGTCGCCGAGGTCGGAAAGCGCTATGGCCGGCTCGACGTCATGGTCGCCAATGCCGGCATCGGCATCTCTGTCCCTTCAATCGTCGACATGACGCTGGCCGACTGGCGCAAGCAGAACGCGATCAACCTCGACGGCGTGTTCCTCTCGGTCAAGCACTGCCTGCCCTTGATGCGCAAGACCGGCGGCGGCTCGATCGTGATGATGTCGTCACTGGCGGGCCTGCGCGGTGCACCCGGGCTGTCGGCCTATTCGGCCACAAAGGGCGGCGTGCGGCTGTTTGCGAAATCGATCGCGATGGAGTGCGCGGCGGCCGGCGACGGCATCCGCGTCAACTCGGTGCATCCCGGCATCATCGACACGCCGATCTGGGGCAAGATCCCGACCGGCGCGACCGGTGCCGGCCAGAACGCGCCGATTGATCCGGCGGAGCGCGCCAAGGTCGCAACGCCGCTGGGCCGTGCCGGCCAGGCGGCGGAGATCGCCTCTGGCGTGCTGTATCTGGCCTCCGATGCCTCGCGTTATGTCACCGGCAGCGAGCTCGTCATCGACGGCGGCATGAATGCCGGCGGCGTGCCACGGCGCGCCTGAGCCGCGCAGGGCAGGGTGGCGGTCGCAGGGGCTGACGCGCAGGCGCAGCCCCTGTACAACGCGAGAAGCTTCCGACCGACAGAGGTGTCCTTCGCTATGGCGCACAGCCTTCACGCTTCCTCATCCGCGCCCCATCGTTCGAACCGACCGGACCTTGCCACCGATGCGATCCGCACCGCGCGCGAGGATCTTGCCGCCTGCTTCCGCATGGCCGCGCGCAACGGTTTTGAGGAAGGCATCTGCAATCACTTCTCGGCCGTGGTGCCGGGGCATGACGATCTCTTCCTGGTCAACCCCTATGGCTACGCCTTCCGCGAGCTGACCGCGTCAAAGCTGCTGATCTGCGACTTCCCCGGCAACGTGCTCGACGGCGAGGGCGTGCCCGAGGCGACCGCCTTCTACATCCATGCCGAGATGCACAAGCGCCTGCCGCGCGCCAAGGTCGCCTTCCACACCCACATGCCCTATGCGACGGCGCTCTCGATGACCGAGGGCGAGCCCCTGATCTGGGCTGGCCAGACCGCCCTGAAATTCTACGGCCGCACCGCGGTCGACCGCGACTATAACGGCCTCGCGCTCGATAACCGCGAAGGCGCGCGGATCGCCTCCGCCGTCGGTGATGCCGACATCGTCTTCATGAAGCATCACGGCGTGATGGTGCTGGCCCCGACCATCGCTGAAGCCTGGGACGATCTTTATTACCTTGAACGCGCAGCCGAGGTGCAGGTGCTGGCGATGTCGACCGGACGAAAAGTGCTGCCGGTCGATCCCGCGGTTGCGGCCGAAACCTACAGGCAGATGCGCGAAGGTGATACCGAATCCGCGCGGCTGCATCTCGCCGCCATCCGCCGCCAACTCGACGCGGAAGAGCCGCAGTACCGGCACTGAGGTGGCCTACGACCCCTGCCGCAGCTTCGCCAGAACCTTCAGCCCGCCGTATCCGTCCGCCGGCGTGATGCCCGCGCGCTGCTGAAAATCCTTGACCGCTTTCATCGTGTCGTTGCCGACGCGGCCGTCGGTGCCGCCGGTGTCGAAGCCGGCCTTGGTCAGGCGCGTCTGCATCTCCTGCACCTCGGCGAGCGTCAGCGCCCGTTCGGAGCCGGGGAAGGGCTGGATGAAGGAAGGCGCGCCCAGGCAACGGTCGCCGAGATGGCAGATCGCGAGCGCATAGTTCATCGAGGGATTGTAGCTCTTCACCGAGTAGAAATTTGATCCGAGCAGGAAGCTCGGTCCGCCCGTAACAGGCGTCCACAGCTGCGCGGTGGCGTTCGGCTGTGGGAATGGCTGGCCGTCGGCACGGGTGACACCGGCCGACGCCCAAGCGGCGTAGGTGCGGTTACCGCTCATATTGCCGGGCGCGCGCACCTCGTAGCCCCAGTGCTCGCCACGATGCCACTTGCCGCGATTGACGAGATATTTTGCGGTCGAGCCCAGCGCGTCATCGGGCTTGCCGAAGGGCGAGACCTTGCCGTCGCCGTCATAGTCGATGCCGACGTTGAGCCAGACTTCCGGCATCCATTGCGAATGGCCCATTGCACCGGCCCAGGATCCCTGCATCTGCTCCGGCGTGCTCCAGCCCTTGTCGACGATGCGCAGCGCGTTGATCAGCTCGGTCTCCCAATAGGCCTTGCGCCGCGGCTCGTTCCAGGCGAGCGCGGCGAGCGAGGGAAACACCGGCGTCATATGGTTCTGCTGCACCAGCGGATCGCCATAGGCGGATTCGACGCCCCACAAAGCCAGCAGCGTGCCGCGCTCGACGCCGAAATCGCGCTCGATGCGCGCAAACAGCGCTTCGTTGTTCTTCAGCGCGATCTTGCCGTTGATGATGCGCCAGTCGGAGACGCGGCGGTTGATGTATTGCCAGACCTGCTCGTGGAATTCGGGCTGGTTGCGCATTTGCTTGAACACGCTCATGTCGGGCTCGACCCGCGCCATCGCGCGCTGCCAAGTCGCGGCCGAAATGCCCTTGGCCATCGCCCGTGCGCGAAAGGCTTCGCGCCATTCGTCGAAGCCTGGAGGCGCGGCGAGAGCGCGTTTCGGGACTGCAAGCAACGCCGCTGCAGCGAACGTCGAGTGGAGCAGAGCGCGGCGCGTTGGATGGGATGAGGAATCAGCGTGCGTCATGTGCACATTCTAGCCCGAAACATGGCGCGCGTGAGTCGGTTCCTGACCCCTGATTTCCGCGCGGCCGGATCAGCCGTTCCGTCGGAACAAACTGTCGTAGTCCTGCATTCCTCCACGACAATGAGGAGGAGAAGATGAGGAAATATCCGGCCGCCATAGCAATCGGGGTGGAATGAAGATTCACGCACATCCGGAAAGCCATGTCGTCGAGCTCGACGACGGATCGCAATGGCAGATCTTTCCCGGCGATCTTGCAACCACGCTGAGCTGGAAGCCCGAAACCGATCTGCACCTGGAGCCTAGCCGTGACCGGGTGAGTTCGCACGTGCTGGTCAATGCCGCGGACCGAACCCGCGTGCGGGTGATTGCCGCAGGCGAATCCTGGCCCGACGGTGAGGTCAAGAATGTGTTGAAGGGCGGCTAGTCCTCCTGCAACTCGGCCGCGATGCCGGCGAGCCAGCGCCGGATCGTGGTTTCCGCCTTGCCATCCAAACCCAGAGCAAGGCGCTTCTCCAATTCGATCACCCGCTCGCGGCAAGCCTTCAGCAGCGTCGCGCCCCGCGGAGTCAGCGTCCATTGCTGAATGCGGCCGTGGACCGGATGCGGCGTCATCGCGATCGCACCGTCGCGTTCGAGGTTGCGAATGATGACGCCAACGGTCTGGGGGGTCAGGAAGGTGAGGCGGGCGACGTCGGCGCCGGACAGGCCAGGATAGGCGTTGAGCATGGTCAGCACCGCAAATTGCGGCGAGGTCACGCCGAGATCGGCGAGGGTCCGCTCCATTTTCAGCCGGACAGCGGCGTGAGCCTGGCGCAGGAGGTAGCCGAGATAGCCTTGCTCGCCGCGTTTGCCTTCGCCAGGCGCAGGAATACGCACGGCGCCGTCGTCGGCAGGTGCGGGCGCAGAGCGCGCGGTTTTCGATCCTGTGATGGCAGCGGTCTTGCGTGACATATCAGAGCTCTTATAAGATATCAGAACACTTACAATAATACGAGGTGAACCGCAATGTCACACGCCCGCAGCGAATACGAGGATTTCAAGCGCCTGGCGCCCGACGTCTATGATGTGGTGCTGGCGCTCGGTCAGCTTGCCGCCAAGGCCGGCCTCGACAAGCAACTCATCGAGCTCGTCAAGCTACGCGCATCGCAGATCAACGGCTGTGCCTTCTGCTTGCAGCATCACGTCCTGCTGTCGGAACGGATCGGCCTTCCCGTCGACAAGCTCCATCTGGTTGCCGTCTGGCGCGAGACGCCGATCTTTTCCGCGCGCGAGCGCGCGGCGCTGGCCTGGGCGGAGGCGTTGACTCTGCTCCCCGGTGGCGTCAGCGAGGTGGTCTATTCGGAGGCAACGCGCGAATTCTCCGAAACCGAGCTGACTTACCTGACCTCGGCCGTCGCCTCGATCAACGTCTGGAACCGGTTTGGTGCGGCCTATCGCTGGACGCCGGCCAAGCGGCCAGCAGCCGCGACTGCTGCGGCATCCTGATCAAGCTGAGGGGAGGTCACGATGACAGCGATGAGTTTTTCCGCCGTGCAGCGTCCGACGCCCTCACGTTCGACGGCGCTCGCGGTCGTGGCAGGGCTTGCCTGCGCGCTTGCGATCGGCAAGGCGCTGCCGGTGACGATCGACAGTGTATCAGGCGCGCTGGCGCCGCTCTGCGCCACCGCTGCGGAGAGTTCGCCGCTCGACAAGGTCGAGCCGATCGGCTCCTACGCGCTACCGAACGTCCCTGGCAAGCGCGTCACCATCGTGCGCGTATCCTACGGTCCGGGCGGTTTTTCGCGGCCGCATCGTCACGCAGGCTCGGTGACGGCCTATATCACCAAGGGCGAGATCCGCTCGCAGCTCGGCGGCGGCCCGGTCGAGACGTTCAGCGTCGGCCAGTCTTTCTTCGAGCCGCCGGGCTCGACGCATCTGGTATCCGCCAATGCCAGCGCAACCGAGCCGGCAGAGTTGATCGCGGTGTTCGTGGCGGATGAGGGTGCGCAGCTGACAACGTATTTGGAGTAATGCCTCAACGTCGTCCCGGTCCCCCGCGCGCAATTGCGCGCTAGGCCGGGACGACACCGAATGTGTGGTGAGAGCAATCCGTTTGCACGAGTTGCTCAATTCTCCTCGCCGCTCGATCCCTCGCGCAGGTCCGGCTTGATCACGTCCTCGGGCAGCGTGTGTGCAACGGGCTGCGGAGCGCCTGCGATCTCCGGGCCGACCTCGCGGCCGCGGGCGCGGATCAGGCGCTCATAGGCCGAGACCAGCGTGATGTAGGGGCTGACCCAGATCCAGCCGTCGCGGGTGAACACCTGCACATCGAAGTGCAGATGCATCGAGGTGCCAGCGGGATGGTCGAGATAGTTCGAGACCACGCCGATCTTCTCGCCTTCGCTGACGATGCGGCCGTTGACCAGGCCACCGGCGTTCATCGCCTGCGGGTTCATGTGCATGTAGCGGAAGCGGATGTGTTCGGTCCGGCTGTTGACTTGCAGCGTCGCGGCCTGGTCCTTGGCGGTGCGGATCACAATCGCGTCCCGCACGGCGACGACACCGCGCTGCTTGGGATCGCAGGGCTCGCGCCCTTCTCCGGGCGGCGGGCAATCGGCGGCGCGAATGTCCTCGCCCTGGTGGCCGTATCCGCCGGCGCACTGCCAGACCTCGAAGCTGCGGGACTCGCAGAAATTGTCGCGCCAGGGATAGACGGTCGGGTCGTCGCTCTTGTCACGCTTGCGGTAGGATTGCGAGCGTACGAAGGCCGGCGTCTTTTCGAGCGGAAAGCGGATCTGCGCATATGCCATCACGTCGGGATGGCCGCCTTGCTTGCGATACCCCGTATTCGGGATGATGTCGCCGCTCGGCCGATAGCTGAAATCCGGCGAACGCGCGGCAGGACGATCGAGGATGCTGGAGGCAACATCCATCAGAGGCCGCATCCGTTGCCCGCCGGCGACCCGCAGCGCCTTCAGGAAGCGTTCTGCGACCGGATAGGCTTCCTTGCAGGCGAGCCGCCGCGGTTTTGCGACGCTGTCGAGGCACTGGACCGACACCACATAGGCGACACCGAAACGCGTGAAGGCGTAACGCACATAGCCTTCCCTGATGAACCTGCGCAGGTCCGGATAAAGCGTTGTGAGAGGTTTGATCAGCTCGCCCTTGCCGCCTGAGGGATCGGCGATGTCATAGACGAGCGCCGATCCCGTGATCTGCACCTCGACCGGCCTTGCAAACACCCGGCTCGGCATGCCTTCGCCGGCGCCAGGTTCGAACGAGAAGGTCGCGCTGTAGCCGGCGGGACCGGCGTCGAACATGTCGACGGGATTGAAGTCAGCCTGGTAGCGCGACAGCGCTGTTGTAGCCGGCGCACCGTTGCGCTGCGCCTCGAGATACGCGGCGGCGTCGAACGGCAGCAGCACGGGCACGGGGCTGCGCGCGATACCGGTGAAGAATTGCGAGGAGATCGCGTTGAGCTGCACCAGAGCAGGCATCGCGCGCGGATCAAAGCGCGGCACCGAACGGCGGGGTGCGAAAATGAAATCGTCCGCGACGCGGGGACGAGTGGTGATCTCGGAGCGGAGTTGGTCCAGCGCTGCGCGCCAATCGACGCGCAGGGCCGTGAGCGAGGGGCTGCGGAATTCATCCGCAGCCAGCGGGGTGGCAATGAGGAGCGAAAGCGACGCCAGAAGTTGCGAGACGAAGCGGAAACCGTTCCCAACCACTGTCTCGCCCCCCGGCGGCACCTGTTGCGATCGCTCTGTTCCCCGTTAGTCCTTGGCGCGCTCGGCGTAGGAGCCGTCTTCGGTCATCACCACGACGCGGGTGCCGACCGTGATGTGCGGCGGCACGGTGGTGCGCACGCCGTTGGAGAGCACCGCAGGCTTGTAGGAGGAGGAGGCGGTCTGGCCCTTGGTCACGGGCTCGGTGGCGACCACTTCCAGCGTCACGCGCTGCGGCAGCGCGATCGACACCGGGTTGGTGTCGTGCATGGACAGCTTGACCGTCATGCTCTCCTGAAGATACGCAGCGGCGTCGCCTACGACGTCCTTGGAGACCTGGACCTGGTCGTAGGTCTCCGGGTTCATGAAGTGGTAGCCGTCACCGTCCTCATAGAGGTAGGTGTAGTTGCGCTCTTCGATCGTGGCCTTTTCGACCTGGTCGGTGGTCTTGTAGCGCTCGGAGATCTTTACCCCGTCCGAGATTCGGCGCATTTCGATCTGGCTGACCG
>Ga0099823_1007891_pt1 | contig 10829 bp, 8 predicted proteins | sample CowpearedBW_FD_76831 | JGI IMG/M metagenome (GOLD analysis project Ga0099823, IMG submission 76831) | Root nodule microbial communities of legume samples collected from California, USA - Cow pea red BW | ecosystem: Host-associated > Plants > Roots > Nodule | place: USA: California | collected... | reverse complement strand
TATATATATATAAATCACCTTCCAAATCAATTGAGTATTAAAACTCTTGTTAAAATGAATTTATATTTAATTTAACTTTATAAAATTAATCTTTTTATCGATAATAGTAGTTGTTAAATTTATTAGTAGGAAGAATTAAATCCAAATCTTTCTCATCCTGCATTCCAATCTCTTCGGTACATCTTATATCTCCAAGATATTAGTAATATGAATTGAATATTGTTGGACTGACGAAAATAACATGTCTTGAAAAGTCTCACATCGTCTAGGATAATCAAGAGAGTGATTGTTAATAACTCTATAATGGATTCTGAGTTCATGGTGTCCTTATCCTAGTCAAACACACTTTAAGCTTGTATTTGACTTTTTTATATTTTTTATATATATGTTATACAAATTTTCAAATAATTTTTCAAATAATGTTATTCTATGATGGTCGTGATTTTTCTTTAATTTTAGAATTTTCACGTTATATTCTTGTATTTTATCTTATTTTTCTAAATTTTCTGTTAATAGGGTGATTTTTGAGATAAAAATGATAATATTATTAATTGATAATGCGTTTTTTCCGACAAATATATCATCTCTCTTAGTTCTTTATCAATTTTTCTAAATGTCAAAAAATCAATTTATAACCTATTTATATACTATCATTTGAAATTATATATTATAATTTGGAAGAATGTTAAAATAATACTGTTATTTGAGCAAACAGTATTTCATTTGTTATTTCACGATTTATTACGTGTATAGTATACTCAGTAAATAGTTCAAATTCATTTAGTGTTAGTTTATAAAAGTGAATAAAAGATCCAATTTAAAGGAAAGAAACAGACAATTGGAAGACGACTATTTAAAACTTTATCACTAAAGTTAATAACAAAATCCATCTCAAAATAAATCAATTCATTAAATTATAAATTTATCAAAATTATGAAAAAATTACTTGTAATAAATATATTTTTAAGAATCACTTTGCTTCATTCCACACGATGGATATAGTGCAAGTATGATGTGTCGGGCCCCTACGAATGCCCCAAACACTTTATTCATTAAGTTGTATTATTTCACAACCAAATCTATGATAATATATAAAGCATGATTGATCTTAAATTAAAAATAGCAAATAATTGACCTAATTTAGTAGTCTTTATTTCAATTTATCTGGTTTTTTAACTGAAATATGTTCATCCAATAAAATAACTTCAATAGTTTTTATTTCTCATTTCTATACCAATTTTATCTCATAATTTTGCTTAAATATTTTCAATTAAAAGATAAATAATATTTTAACTTCAAGTACGTTGAGATAACATCTTTATGATCAATTGCTATATTCGATGTATTGTCTGGTTTGCAGTCTGAAACTTCATCACCACTTTATTTTTAAAAGACAATTGAGATGGTTGAAAGTAAAAAATATATTTAAATTAACTTTGTTCTCAACTTTATGACACCATTAAATATATCAAAACAAATAATATGTATAATATTATTTAGAGAATGAAAACTTTGAGTTCTACATGAACATACAAAAGGAGTGACATGAAGAGAAGCTTTTGGGGGTGACTATGGCTATGGTGGCTGTGGTGTACTTTGAAATAAATTTGCGGAGGGAATTTTTTTGGGGGGTTTTCATTGTAATTTGAAGCATTATTAGCCTCAAATCATTGCTTTCCAATTCCAAACATTGCCCACTCTACAATGTCTTCCAACCACTTAAATTCAGCGGACAAAAAGTAAATTACTTTCTCTTCAAGTTTATAATAAAAGTAATTCAACAAAAGAAACTCAAGAAAGAAAGCAACAAGATACAACATGCTTGTGTGTTTTCCATAGATCCCACTCCACTTTAAAAAAAAAATTCCATAGAGATAATATAAATAAGTAATTAATGTGTCTCATTAAGAAAACATTTTTTTTGGCCAAATATAATGCTTAGATATGGATTTTTCTTGTATGTAATTTAGACTAAGTATATGATATCTAAAAACCGATATTTATTATATACATTTTTTAGATTATGCTAACATTTTTATCGTGTAAGAGATCCTATATTGATTAATAATAAAATAAACATATAATATTTTAGAAATCGATCCTATATTGATTAATAATAAAATAAACATATAATATTTTAGAAATCGATAAAGTTAAATTAAATTTGAAATCTAATTTTAAGAATTTTTATAAAGTGTTTTTTAGGTCAAAGTCTTGAGATGTGAAAGCATTGGGAGTGACTAGGGACATGTCTCCCTCACTGGTGGTGAAATTTTGGGCTAAACATTATCATGTCATTGGTACCCCAATTCTCATTTTCTTTACGCCAACATGTCTCTCGCACTATCTTTAAACACCTTTTTTTTTTTTTATAATGTCGTCTGATGTCATGGATTCCAAATGAAATATTAAATAAGATATTTTCATGCTTACATATTTTTAAATATAAATAAATATTATATAAAAAATAAACGTATAATTTTATTATAATTAGTATATTTCATTGTAATCTAAATGGTTATTTTATTTAATTAGATTATCCATCGTTAATTATATCTATAAAAACACATATAAATATTTATATACATGATATGTATATACGACAACAAAAACGTGTAAGGGGAGAACTAATGTGGGTTGATTTTATATAATTCAAGTTAATTGATCATGAAAAAGTTTCATCTTTTAAAATTTTCATTTATTTATACATTTTAAAATTATATTTTTATGTTTATAACCTATACCATTATAAAAGAAATTATTTCTTTTAGTATACATTATTTTTTTCATTTTACCCTTTTAATATCTTTTAAATTAAAATAATTACATTACCAATTTTACCTTTTACATGTCATTTATATAAAATTTAAACATTTTTTAATTTTACCAATTTTTTATACTTAAAAACTATCTGCAACAAAACACTATTTTTTTTTACTTTTATAACTGTTGACATTTTGAGTGAAAAATTTCTCGTTCGGTGTGATGAAGTTTTTTTCTTTTTGTATTAAGGTAAGATGGGTGAGAAGAAGAAGAGAAGATGATGATTAAGTGGAGGTGGCTTGGGGTGACACACGCCATGATGTGAAAGTTCGTCCATGACGAACACCCAGGAAAAGGTGACTTGGGGTGACATGTGTCGTCATGCGGAGGCTCATCAATGATAGAAACCCAAGAGGAGGTTGTTGGGTGACGGTGGTGGCCTGGGGTGACATGTATAGATGAGGACATCAACAACGATAATGATGGTGGCTAGAGTTAGAGAATGAGATGGAGAAGGAGGTGGTGGAAGAGGAAGAGGACTGAGAAAGACAAATAGGAGGAGGATAAGACCCCAAAAAATGAAAATGACTTGGAGCGGTGAACTTTGGGCAGCAGTTGACCGAAGATGAGGAGAAAAATGATGATTTAATAAGAAAAAGGAAGAGAACGAAGAAGAAAAAGATCCAATCAGATATTTTACCAACGAATGTTACTGACAAACTTTTACGAACGAGCATTTACTGATGAATTTGTGATCGTCGGTACTTACTAACGGATGTTTGTATTCGTCGATAAATGCTTGTCAATAGTCTATTGGCAAATCATGTTTACCAACAAATTCTTATTATTATTAACAAATTATGGTCGTCCCTAATATACTACTTTATTGTAATGGGATACATATATGAATATATTGGTGCAATATAATTTGAATAAAGATAATGATATTTTGGTCTACTTTTTTTGACCCACTTCTAACCCATCATTCCAATCACCCTTCAATTATCTATTTTCATTTTTTTAGTAGTGTGATGTGATGATCTAAGAGTGATTGGAGTAGTAGGTTAAAAGTAGGTCAAAAAAGTGAATCAAAATATCATTATCTTTTTAATAATTCATAATTATTTTCTTTGATAATATGAGAAGACTATCCGTGAATTTGATTGGTTTGAAAAAGTTTTCAAAAAAACTAGTGAAAAAATAAATAATTATAATGAAAGGTAGTTTTTCAGAAAAAGAAAAATTAGTGGTTAAAAGGATGTTTGAGATTATCTTCCTAGAATTTATTGAGAATTTTGTGACGTGAACTATAGATTTTATGTAATGTTTCCTATTTTTACAATTTAACATTCTATTTTACATGTTTATGTCAACTTTTTTTTTTGTTATTAAAGCAACCATATTTTATTGAATCACAAATTATACTATCGTAACGACTAAAGTTATGTAAATTAGAGGGAAGGAATATCTACAATGGATATCACTTAGATTTTAAATAATTTAAAACTTCTTATATTAATATTCGACTGCACTTCATTCAATGGTGGGATTTTATATTTATTGAAACCTTTAGTTTTCATGATTGCCGCTATATAAAACTACAACAAGTTCAACAATATTTTTAGGCGATTTCTTATATATATTGAATGTGATTATTGGATTTCACTAAATAAAAAGTCTTCAAATGCTTCCACCAATACTCTAACAAACTCATCAGTATTTGTTTAGGTGACTTTTCTTTTTTATATTGGAATGACTTCACTCAATGTTTTTAGATGATTCCTTATGTTGCAAGGAATTGGCTGGTTGACACATTAAAGTAACGCCAAATTCATTTTTTGTAATTACTTGGAAGGACTCAACATATCATCATGATTAATTACTTCTTGCATTATATCTTTTTAAATACATAATGGAGAACTTAAGCCACTTTTTTCGAATAGTTCTCAACAAAAATTATCTTAAAGTTTACAATTTATTGAAGTTATTACTTTTGTAGTTAGATACGTAAAAGTCATGAAAAGAAAAAATATCTACAAATACCCACAATAGGTGTTCGATGAAGAGCAATTCAATGAGAACTTTTATACCGATTTATCATAAACTTGTCAAATATATAGAGTACAAAATTTCATGATTTAAAGGAAAAATATGTACCATCATAAAACACAATATTTGATAATAATAAAATAGAATAAAAAATATAATATCTCTATCACCCCTCTCAAGATGGATATGAACATTGTAAAGATCTAAATTGGAAGTAGCAACCCGGAAAGTAGAAAGATGCACTAACTTAGTAAACATATAAGCAAGTTGACTTGTTGAAGGAACATGGAGAAGATGGATAATGCCATCAACGAGCTTTTGTCAGATAATGTGACAATCAAGTTCTATAGGCTTGATTCTCTCATGAAGCTGCAATTTTATCTTCAAATCTTTTCACTCTCATCTCTCCATGCCTCAAAACAAACAACGTCACTTTCTCCTCTATATCTCCTCAAATCAATCAACTCACTCTCTCTCAAATACATAATCATTTCATCAATACAAAACATGTTAACTATAAACCACAAATGAGTTTATATGTATCAAACAATATTCAATAAAAGAAATATAAATTGATATCTTTGGGATGACTCTCATATTAAATATACTTCACTAGATACTAACATTTTATCTAAAACAAGACTTAAATTTACAAGTGAACCTAAGAATAATATAGATCAAGATAAGTTCTTTACGATCCAATATACATATTTATCTAAGTCATGGTGTGCAAGAAATTCATCCTTATATATCTTCTCATCACCTGATAAGTTAGTTATGTGACTTGGACTATTAATTAAAAACAAAGAGATCTTTGTTATAACATTGATTACTTAATATACAACACTTAAACAATTATTCACATATCATTCCAAAATTTTGACCTTATATTCATACAATATAATTTCACTTAAAACAAAAACATAAATCAATTAAATATACAAAGTAACATTATAGTTATTTTTATATTTAGGATCAAAGTAAAGATTAATTTTCTACTCTATTTTTTTATTAATGGAGCTAAGAACAATATTTTTTGTCATATTTTGGCTTGAAGGAAGATTTGTCACTTAGAGTGAAAATTATAAAAAAAATCATCTTCATAAACTAAACTTGTTTCAAAATATATAAATCATTTTTATACAATGTGCTCAAATACATTTTCTGCTCATTTCAATTCAATCCTTAAAGCAAATATAACAAACAAACTATTCTCAACTTCAAACATTTACATATTTTCAAACAAAACACAAACCTTGTATAAAGATCAAGATATTATGATCGAATTACCTTCGTATCTAAATTATTTATCCTATCAAAACATAAATAGTTTTCGTTACCTAATAAAGCTTGTTTACTTTAAAGTTAAGCTTCAAACTTTTTTATCACTTAGGAAAGTGTGAAATTTATACACATAAAACTATGATCAATAATCTGAACATAATCCTTATAATCATGAACTAATTATATACATCTTTATCTTAGAGAAATCACGTACAAGACTTTCATCTCCTATGTCTATATAACTTTTCATAACTAACTCAAGATGACGGGTAACAAGAAACTTATTCTAAAATAATTTCTAATCAGACAAAAACGAAATTTAAACAATTATTTTTTTTATTGATAAAGTTTTTATCCTTGATAAAATATTCGTTCTTTGTTTCATATATATCAATTTTATAATTAAACAATTAACTAAGCTCTTACACACGAGACAAACATGTGAGGACAAGCATAAACTCCAGGTGGATTGCAATAACCTGAAAAGCATCTCATGGGCCTGTTAGCTCCCTCTCCTTCATTTCCCTCATGGAAAATTGGTCTCTTTTATATCCTTCCAAAAATTTTCTTTACAAACTATAAATATCACTAGTTTTTAAAATAAATCACGTTAGACAGATTGGTTTTGTTCATGTTTTACATATATGTTTATTAATTGATTTTAACTTATTGATGATTAATTCTTTTTATGCTTTATATATGATTCTTTTTTTTACAAGATGACTTTGTAAGTTGAAGAAACTTGAGTTCAATCATATAAAATATTGACTCTACTCTTAATCTAAAACTTTAACACTATGAGTTTATGGGTCTTTATTTTTATATAATGCTCTACTTTCTTATTTCTAACCAATGTAAGATTTAGACTTCTACTTGAATTCCTAACACTATTATACACTCGATAATTTATAACTGGATGAATGTAAAAATACTTGATATTATTATTATTATTAATGCAATGATCATCATTTGTGTCTCGCACAGATAATGGTATCGTATCCGCGACGTGTCCTTGCGATGAATTTTAGAGACACTTTGTGGATAGATTAGATTTTGCATATTTTCCCCATAGGAATCGCAATATTTGGGATTCATAAACGACACGAGTAACTGAGATGATGTTTGTGTGTCCACACTGAATCCATGCGCAAGAGAATGATCCTATTGTATGAAAATTCAGGAGGCATGCAAGAAGATAAATCCAAAGAGGGACAAATTAACTGGAGTGCTAGATTCTATAGCTAGAGATATGTACAAGAGGCAATAAGAGGAGAAAATAATATATTTCAGGTGTAGGTAAGTGATTTCAAGTCATGCCACCACCTCCATCATTACTGTCCTACACAAAAAACCAATCAAGTGTCTCTCCACTACACCACTTAGTGCATATATTAGTTAGAAAGGAAATGCGAATATATTTCTCATTATTTCACCTTCTCTTTTTCTTTCTATCTTGTAGCCCCACTCCCCCATGTTGTCTATAAATTGGATGAACCAAACAACCAAACACAACCCTCTTTCTTACCAAAAATGGACTACTCTAATGGGTTTCCTAGAAAAAGAGATGTTTCTCTTCACGAACTTAGCAAAAGGCTTGCTGAGTTTGCTCAAGTGAGAGGATGGGAACAATATCACAGTCCCAGAAACCTTCTTCTAGCTCTTGTAAGTCCCAGATTAATGTGTTATTATTATGTTATGATACTGAGATTTCTTTAAACAAAGTTTATTATGTGTGCAGGTTGGAGAGGTGGGAGAGCTTTCTGAGATATTCCAGTGGAAAGGAGAGGTTGCAAAGGGGTTACCCAATTGGAGTAGTGATGATAAGGAGCACTTAGAGGAAGAGCTTTCTGATGTTTTGCTTTATCTAGTGCGTCTTGCAGATGTTTGTGGGCTTGATCTTGGACAAGCAGCTCTCACAAAAATACTCAAGAATGCTAAGAAATACCCAGTTACTACTACTGACCATACCACCACTTCCAATCGCAACTAGCTTCCTATCTACTATACTATTCTCTCACAAAATAATAACAATTGCATAATCGAATATATATATCCATGTAACTTTCTCTTCATTTTGGCTTTGAAACTGAGTCCATTGCCACCCTGTGTAAGAAGAGCAAAGTGTAAACCTTTAGTTAAAGAAGCTATAACTGTTTGATAATTTGTGTTACACATGTAGTCATGAGTTGTTTATCAAAAGGACTTCACTGGTATTTTATTGTCATGCATACATGGAACTCTACATGTGATCTCGTGTCCTAAATGTTAGTGAATTCAGAAATTTGCCCATGTGGGCACGTGCATGCCCAAACATTCTTCATCTCATGGGTTGTTTTCCATATCATTGCTATATCATTCAAAAATGTGTTGTATGTGTAAGGAAAAATATACATTAACAAAGTCTTTTTTAACAAAATTTTTCAAAATACTAAGTAAGATAAAAAAGTATTATTTTTATTTTATTACTTCCTTTTAATTAAAAAATAAAATCTGCTTTAATCATTATTATATAAATTTTGCCAAGTTTGTAAAAAAATATTTTGTCAAAAACTCATTTTCCATTCTATAAAGCTGAAATCATAAGAATCTCTAAAAAGAGAGAGGTATATACATACATACAATAAGAACCTTATGTATATGGGAGGTGGAATATTGAAGCTTGTTGGTTCTTTGTATGGAAGATTTGGTTCTTTGTACGGAATGTTCACCAAAAAGATACAATATCAAACTTAAGTTCAACTATATAAGGAATTGATAACACTCTCAATTAAAATTTTAAGACAATAAATTTGTAAGTTTTTATTTTTTTTATGTTTAACTTTCTCATATTTTATTTGATGTGATATTTAGATTCATACTTCAAATTAAGCCGATCAAATTAAGCCGATGATAATTGAACACATGAAAAGAGACCATTGTTAATACAAGAAAGGAATCTTTAACTTCTGTTTTAGGCTGTGAATGTTTGATTCACTCTTTAAGGTTAACCTAAAATTAAGTTATAAATTAATTAATTTATACACGAATTAATTCCTCTTTTTTTTCTTTTCCAGAGATCTTTATAAAGAAATTTGTTCAAAATAGACACAGTCGCATGTAAAGTTCCAAATGATATTGGGTATGTTGCTAGCAACTATTTTAAACCAGTTGCGTTGCAGTAGCTTCTGCAACTGAAATGATGTTGTTGCATGCGTGGTTGGAATCAATCAGATACTTCCTGCACATGATCGTTCTTCTTATTTTTCTATGTAAAAAGTGCAAGTTATTTCACATCACTTAAGAATTATTTCACTAGTTTATAAATTTGTCCTCATCTTATTTAGTTTATAACATTTTTTATACATAATTTCAACTAACTTTCAAGATTATAATTTATTATTTTTATTTTGCAAAAATAAAAAATTGTTTAAATTTTCTTAATTAATGCATAGTCTATGATTTCTCAAATTAGATTGTTTATAAGAGTTTCTACTCATTGCGAGTTTCTTTCGGATTTTTCAACAATGACGTCTTTTATATTTTTGTAATTTTTTTTATCTTTTTCGTATTTATTTTTAAGTTACATTTAGAACCATTTTAGAAATTACTACTATTTAAAAATGTTATATTTTCTCAAGCAATTAAAATAACTATATATTTTATAGTTATCATAGTAAAATATCTATTAGTTTTATTAATAATTAATTTTCCATAAATTAATCCCTTACAATAAAATAAATTCTCTAATCACACTTTTTTATTCAAAGAATTCAAATTTGAGATTTACTCAAAAGATCTTAGTCTAGTTTCACTGAAGAGTGTGTTATGTAAAGGTTGAGCTAATTGTTAATTTTAACTGAAAAATATATTTTAAAGTAGTTTACTTTAAGAACTTCAAATTCATAAATGACTTTAACTAGAATATAGTTTATTTGATTATTTTTCATTATTATCTATTATTCTTTTTTATTATTATTTTTAATGTATTTTAATATATTGTTGGATATTTATTATATTATTTTGAATATTTTTGTGTTACTTTCTAATTTTTGTATGTAAATTAAATTTAAAAAGAATTTTTTTTTTGAAAATAAGTAAAAATAAAAAATAATTAATATTGATTAAATCAATCAGTTTAAATATAAAATAACTTATCAAAAATATAAAAAAAATGCAATTTAAAAAAAAACGAATAGAATTTTTTTATTAAAATGTAATTACTTTAAGAAATCTGAAACTATAATTATATAACAATATACTTTTTCTAGAACACAATTCTACTTATTGAGTGAATCTTATGTAATTCTACTTTTTTATGTCATTTTATATTAAATAACTAATTTATAATTAATTTTGTTAAATTGTAAATATGTCTCGGTGTCTTAAGAATATTTATTAAAATAATTAATAAACATTGAATTTATAATTAAATATAACATTAAATAAATTTTAACTTTAATAATTATTAATGTAATTTTATTTATTTAGAAGATAAAAATGTTACTTTATTAATTAATAGCCACTTTATTAATTAAAAGCTAACTTATCTACTAGTTAAAAATATTGGATAAATGATATATTGTTAAAGCCTTTTAATTTCATCACACTACCAGAAAAATAGAGTAAATGAAGAATTGTCAGATTTTGTTCAGGTGATTTTTACTTTAAATTATCTACTTCTTCTGAACCCAAAGTTAAAGCACAAGTCTTTTCACTCAAAAGGGCTTGAATACAAGTCTTTTTTTTTTTTTCAG
>Ga0099823_1007875_pt1 | contig 10843 bp, 6 predicted proteins | sample CowpearedBW_FD_76831 | JGI IMG/M metagenome (GOLD analysis project Ga0099823, IMG submission 76831) | Root nodule microbial communities of legume samples collected from California, USA - Cow pea red BW | ecosystem: Host-associated > Plants > Roots > Nodule | place: USA: California | collected... | reverse complement strand
TACCACAACTGCAGTGGTGGTCCAAAAAAATGTCCCCTATGGCCTCGGTTCTTACGTTACCCGAGGCAGAAAAAGCGTTTTATGGTTCCGGTTAACACCCGAGGCCAAAAGTCATACCTTTTGACCTCACCCCAATATGCCTCGGTTCTAAAACCGAGGCAGAATAACAAAAACAACCGGGGCCAAAAGCCCATTCTGCACTGGTGTAAAACTTACTTCAGTCTTGTAATTAGACTAAACATACTGAACAAACTTTAAAAAGCAATATTTTTTTGAACACAAAGAAACATAATCAAAATAAAATTTTTCTTTTTAGGCTTGTTTTAAACATTGAACACAATCAAACCATGAAGGAAACAATTTTGAAATCATAAAGGTAATAAGTACGATGTCAAGTAAAATATTCCTCTTAATTTAATATCATAAACAATATTTGCAAATTCATGAGTTTAATAAAAGGAATATTTATTATATCAGTCATTTGTTTAGAGATGAGAATCAATTGAGCTAGAAATTGAAATTCTACTTTCTGGTTTAGAACCAAATCGTTGCAGCTCATGCTTATGTTTCTTTAATATGGAAATGTTTTATATCTCAATTGTTTGTCCGTAATTACAAACTTCTTCGAATCTTGAAATTCTAGTTATAAAACATATTTTTGTTTTTGACAGTCTAGGAAGTTACTTTTGTTAATCTAGTTTTCTAGTTTAGGTTAGAATTAGGGTTTTCAATTCTAGCTTTATTTTTGTTAAATTCTTTGTTATAGTGGTTAATTAGGATTAATTCAACCAATTCTGCGTAGTAGAATACAGTTTACATTGTAATGTCACGTTACTGGTTCTAGGTTCTTTTATTTATGGTTTATTATATGGAATTGTGATTTACAAGTAGTTTGGTGCTTATTCACATTTCTCATGCATTATCTTATTAATTCTAATAGGTTTCGTGCATTCATACTGCATATTAGAATTTGCATATAAATCAAAATCTGCATAATCTTTTATTTACAATTAGTTTTTTTAATAGGTTTCATGCATTCATACCGCATACAACTTAGCATTTGCATATAAACCAAAATCTGCATAATCTGTGAAAAGTTGATGAACATTGTGTTGCCTAGTTTAGCAATTTTAACTACTAGAAATTTATCAATTACCTACCAAATTTATTGCAAATTTTTTTTACATGAATTTCATGTAAAATTTGTTATGAATTTATTATTATATGATATTTTTCTTGCAAATTTAAATTTTTAAAAAATGTCACGTAAAGAAATTATATTTGTTACAATTTTTCTGCAAATTTAAATTAGTAAGAGAAGTTAAATGTTTTATAAAATATGGCAGGAAAGTACTAATTTTCTTTTGCAGGAACTTCATTATTTAAAATATTCATATTACTTGTCAATTTTTTTTTTTAAATTTTAGTCAGAGAATATTTATAAATTTTGATATGAGTATTAATTTGAGGCAAAAATATTTTACAAAATTCTTACAAAACTTGCTGTAGATTACTTATTATTTATTTATTTTATTTTGGAAATTAAAAAAGAGCAGGAAAAGCAGCAAATTTTTTAAGTTTTTCATTCATATTTTCTTAGAAAAAGAAATTCATAAATAAGTTTTATGGTATTTTAGAATTTGCATAAAATCTATCGTCTTCCTATGATATTTTTTCGAAACAAAATAAATTAAATGATAGATTAGTTTGTTTTTTGGGTAACAAACCAACTATAAAAGCAACACTTAACCTCACTTACTCATTCTCTACACAATTCAGCTCTGAATCAAAATCGAATATAGTGATCTGAATTCAAATGAAATCGAGAGATAGCATGTGAGAGTGATTGAGAAATGAGGGAATTATCGGTGGGATTCGAAGGCAACAACGTTTTCTCCGCAGCTGCAAGCTCTGCTCGATAGACGCAAAGACTTCGATCAGGAAGACTGTACGAGCTCTCCCCGAGGAACGTAACCACGACATTCTCCTCAAGGATCGTCCAGATATTAAGGTAACTTACTTTCCTCCTATCCAATTCCATCTCTTCGCCTCTGATTAAAATTCGAAGCTTCAGATTCACTGTTGGACTTCGTTGTATTTCTTATGTTCCTATAGAAACAAATAAGAGATGTTAAGGACACAAATATCACCTTACTTCAAACCTCAATCTCTCGAGTTGGCTCCTCTTCGGTCTGCATATGCCATCTGTCGATGTACACGGTCAGGACCCTTGAGGGGTTACCTGCGGAGAGGGCTGCGACGATCAAGTCAGTGAAAAGATTCTCAGAAAGTCAAAACTCTTGATTAAGGGATTAATAAAAGTGTACCTTTAATTATTGGGGTCCACGTGTATTTATAGAGTTATTAATTATGTCTGCCCCTCTTGGGGGCTGGGCCATTGCTTGGGTCCTAGATGGGTTTGGGCTTGGCCCAGGCCCTTAGTTAATGATTGTTGGTACCAGGGGCCTTGTCTGTAATATTCTAAGTCTGGAGTGGTCAACAGATGTCATCTTGTTTTCTGAAGTAGGCGGCCTACGTCGTTGTGTGCTTTCACTTGTCCGGTTACTCACTTGATAATTTCTCTTGCGGGGCCATGTGTAGGCGAGCTTGGTCGTGCGGTTTTATTAGTCCGCCTAGGTGTAGTACACCAGTCTCCCGGCCTTTGTCGGTCGAGGCATAGTGGCAAAGGATTGGAAATGTATGAGTAGTTTTCTTGGTCCGCTTAGGTACAGTACACTAGTCCCCCAGCCTTCCAACCCTATTACTTTCCGCCTGTGCAACACATCACCAAACACAACAACTTGTTGAAGCAGCTCATTTCTCTCTTCATCCCGCGTTGAAGCCAACATTTGATTCTACATAGCAACACTTTTAATTGGGCCCGAGCCCAATTCTCCCATATCTCACGCATTCAATCCTTCGGCAGCCAACGTCCTTATTGAGACCAATTCAATACTCTCCAAGTCTTTGGGTTCTCGTCATTTAATGACCCTGCAAAATGAATCAACTTCTTCTTTGGAGCGTCGCTAGGTCCCAAACCCGTGATAGGGTTTCTCCACGTGTAGCCTCACACTAGCCCCAAACAACGTGTTTCTCCTACCATTAGCTAGGGTTCCAGTTTGTGCATTCACATGCATAGTTTGTGTGTTCTTCATGCGAGCTCTTCTCCCCTCACATGGACACGCTTGCTCCATGCGTTCCACCCTAGCATCATTAGAGCTTCATGTTTCTTCCACTAAGCGGTTTGGAAAACTTGTTAGAACAACGATTCCTTTCTTCTTTTCTGTTTTCACCGATTGCCCTCATCTATAAAAGGCAAGCCACTTCATGTAATGATTTAGTTGAGATGAATGTTAAAATTTGGTTGAGAACACTCCCCTTTCGTCTCTGCTCAAATCCTAAACCCTAGATTAGGTTTTAGGCTCGTTAGGGTTTACCAAACCAGTGAGATCTGAGCTTAAGCACCATAATCGAGCCTTTCGCTGTGTTTTCCCTCACCTTTCACGAGTTTCAATCGGTGAAACGCCGATTGGAGAGCTTTTCCGGCGAGTACCACGACGGAGGAGCCGCATCAGAAGTGGTGATCCAACGGTAGGTTCAAGCAGGATTCTGATGGAGACAGTGACTGAGGTGAGAGAAAACCCTCCAAAAGAAAATAGCATAGAGTAGTTGGTCGGCCAAGGCCGGGTATGAATGGGTTGCCAAAGAGATGTACGGAACCAGTATTCATTGTTCAGATGGTTGAAGTTGCTTAAGTAATGGCTCAATTGCATTCCTATCGTGGAGAGAGACATAAGCCATGATATAGTGGCTTTAGAGCGGGTGAGTGCCGTGGACTGCGTATGTCATGACCAAGAGGGAACGACCGATGGGTTCTTCTACATGTACATGTGTCATTTTTAACAACTGCACATGAGGTTGCCTTTTGATGATTTCACCATGGCGGTACTACGTTTGCTAAACGTGGCTCCTACTCAGTTGCATCCGAACAGCTGGACGTACTTGCAAGCTTTTCGTGTTCTCTGCCACTCGTTGTATCTGTAACCATCCCCGCAATCATTTTTGTATTTCTATGATACGAGGCCTAAACATCTGACAACGTGGTTATCTTTGATAAGCTGGCCGAGTATAAGCAGGTTGGAAGCGTTCACTCAATCGTTCAAGCATTTCAAAGATGGATTCTTCAAGGTAGTAGTGAAAGAGCCTGGGAGGTCGTACTTCTATAATGATGACGGGAGCACTAAGTTCCCTTTTAGCTGGACCGATAACCCTTGGCAGTATAAGGACATGAAGATGGAAAGATTGTCGGTGGCAGATAAGGAGGTGGTGGAGACGCTGATGAAGTTTAGTGATAGGTTGCCCACTAAGGGCTTAGTTAGGGTTTATAATTCGATTCGTCCAATTGTTGATATAGAAGGTATCTTTTTGTAATTTTAAATGCTATGTTGTCTTTAAGTTGACTGATCGACGTTTGGTGTGATTATTGTAGGGCACATGGCACAGGTTGGGAAGAAGAACTTGAACCATTTTCAAGCTCTAAGGAAGGAGAAAGCTGCGAGGGCCAAAGTTGCTAGGAGCACTGATGTTCCTAACTTACAAGAGTCCTTGGTTGAAGTGCACATGCATAGGATATCAAAAAGAAAAGCAGATTCGCCCGCCAAGCATGGTGGAGGGAAAGATGTTAAGAAGGTGAGGGTCGCCTTGTTGTGACTGGGATCGTCTAGCGGTGCTAAGAAGCCGGAAGCCGATCTTATAGTGTTACCGAAAACGCTTATCCGACGGGATATAGATATAAACTTATTGAAGGCTTTGGTTAACTCAATCGATAATATAGAGCCCAACACCCTGATCTTGGGACATAGAGTTAGGAGTTTGTTTCAAAGAGAGTTAAGAGAGGGGAATTGGTCGAAGATAGAGGAATTATACGGTCAAGTTGATAAACATGCCGAAGAGAAGGCAACCTGGGAAAAGGAGAGAGAAGAATGGTTGGAGGAAAAGAAGAGGCTTGGTACTTGGAAAGTTCGATGCCTGAAGTCGGAAAAGAAGTTGAAAGGAAATATTGTTGATCTGGAGGCCAACTACGACGAGTTAAAGGAGAAACATAAAGGCCTGGAGGCTGAGTTGGAAGACTTAAAGGATTGTATCATCCAAGAACATATTAACGGTTTTCAGAAAGGCTTGCGTCAAGCGGCTTTGATGTTAATTAGTAATTGCGTGTTTGGTAATTAATCCAATGGAGTTCTCACTAGTGCAGATTTGACTTTTTAACTCGCCTTATAGACTTCGTTTATAGCGGAACCGAAGCCTATAAGAAGGCAGTGGCATTTTTGCAATTGTGTCGAACTTTTTTGCCTCGGGTATCCTAAGAACCGTTGCAGTAAGTAGTTTTATGCCTCAGTTACAAATGAACCGAAGCCTATTAGGCAACCTAGTAACCAAAATTTCAAAAATGCCATCAGCGTCAGATGTTTTGGCCTCGGTTATTATTGGATTGAGGCAGTAAGTAAATTAGGCCTCGATTATTAATTGAACCGAGGCCATAAAGCTTGTTATAATTCCCAATTCGCGAACCCTTTCCACTATTCATCATCTCTCACAGTTCTCTCTGCGCGAACCCTTTGCACTCTCTGCCACCACCACTATCTAGCTCCATCGCCGACTAGCTGTCGTTGTCGTCGCGCGTCACCGCCTCCGTTGTGCCATTCACTATCGTCGATTGCATTGTCGCTTCTCATTGCCGGTGAGTTCGAAAAATGGGTTTCCTTTTGCATTTTTTTATTTTGCGTTTTGGTTTGTTTGTGTTGCTTTGGGGTTCACAGATTTAGGGTTCAAAACACACCATTGCATTGTCACAAAGAGACACTGCAAGAGAAGAAGTGCCATTACCATCGTGAGCTCTCCCGCATTCACACAACGCCATCAGTGGTTGCGCAAACCAGATCGGCGATAGTGAAACCTACAAATCAAAAAACCAGATCTATAAACATTGTCGCGACCCCTGTAGATCCACAAACCACCACTGACAATTGCTGTTGTGCATGAGCCACAACCCCACCAAGAACGCGCTACTACGACGAGAACGCCTCCACTGCAGAAGCTACCACGACCACCGTTGCTTCAAGAGCTGCATATGTGTCGTCGCGAGCTTTTAATTAATTAATTTTTTTTTGACACAATGGCTTTGGTTCACATTAGAACCGAGACAGAAGAGTAACTTTATGACTTCGGTTCACACCCGAGGTAAAAAACCATCCCTTTTGGCCTCACCCTAATATATCTCGGTTCTGGAACCTAGACAGAATATCAAAAACAACCAGGGCCAAAAGCCCTTACTGTACTAGTGTCTTCTGTTTATGTGCATGAGTGTTAGTTAGTGATTAGTTGTTTGCCTCCTGTGGCTGAATTGTTATTGTTTGCTAGGGTTGTCGTCGGTGGCCATTGAGATTGTGCCGAAGAGTAGTGTGTTTATGGGAAAGGAGAGAGAAGTTAGGAGGATCTTGAGAGATGGTGGAAAATTTTGGTTCCTTTTTAAATTTCTTTTGTATTTTTATTATTGTTGGTTTGAAGACCTTGTCATTCAAAGATACTAAGCTTTAGTACATTCCTAGCCGATTTGAATTAGTGGCAGAGTATGTTAGAGTATTTGAGCCTTTGATTATGACTAATGTTGTGCTCAACTTTACAATATTTGGGAAGAGTCAACAGAAATAATGTCAAGGAATACTCATATTATGGTGCGAGGGAAGGCTATTTTGGCTACCGTAAGTTTCAAACATTTTTGTTGCATTGAGTTTCATATGCAACTATGAAGCGAGATGTGGTTTGGCAACTAATTTTGATTCCTCTTACTATTTACGGTTATTATTCAAAGTACAAAATTTGTCTCATGCAGCAAAATCTACAATACTCTTTAATCTTTATGTGATTCACATCTAGTGGTAACCTTAAGTTAGCAAAGCCTACACTTCACATAATCAGTCATGCAATGATTAACACACAGTTTCTCTGTGTATACACTTCCTTTATGATTCTGAATTACATGTTTTAATTAGTCAAGGAAGTATAAAATGTTTACATGATGTTTATGCAATACTTGTAATGTTGATAAAACATGAATGCCTTATATAATCACTATGGGAGAGAATATAAGTAGATTTAGACATCATTGAATCTAATCTGTAGAATGTAAGAGAAATAAAAGCCAGAAAAAAGGAGATATCTATCTAAAACAGAGCCAAGTGTCAAGTGTTGGTTGATTTTGCATATACCGGAGAAATTTATATTGTTATTGATGCATTAATGATAAATTTTTTTACTAGCTATTGCTTAGAAATTTTTATCTTATTTTCTTCTCTTACAATATTTATGAAAAAATTTATCCATATATTATCTGACGGGTAATAATAATCCTTATGTTCTACATTAATAGGTTTCAAATAGGAATTGGGAGACTCATTTTGATGTTGCAGTGCAAGAGAAAATATTTCTTTTGATTTATTAATTTATGTTAATCTGCTTGTGTTTACTTCCACTCCTTCTTCATGACTTTGCTCATTCTACAATGCTCCCAAGAGGAAAGTAGGTCTGCTGCTATTGGAAGGGCATCATGCAAATCTGGTTCAAACACTTGGAAGGAGCAATGTTCGAAATGAAGACAAAACTCGCATTACTATGTATTCTTAATATATAATTTATGTTAGATTTATTTACAATTAGAGTCTAATTACTATGTACTCTTAAATAAAAAAGTTGTTTATAGTGTTAATCAGCAAGAAATTATAATTAAAAAATTGATTATATATAATAATTTGTTGGATGATACAGAAACTATTTTACGATGAGTTACATTCCTTTATGAACATCTCTTGTACTGCAGAAGTAGTTATAGAAAAATGTTAGACAAAAAGTTATAGAAATAACTACATTTGGAATAATAGAAATGTATAACTTGTTTAATGTGTTTGTTTCTCATAAATAATAAATGTTAAAATTAAGGATTTTTAATTTTTTAATTTTAAGTTAGCTGATATAAAAATAATTAAACATGACTCATCTATAAAAATAACTAAACATGAGTCATTTATAAATTGTTTTGTCATTTAAAAATAATATAAAAATAAAAAATTATATATATTTTTAAAATTTATTATTTTTTTTACAGAATTTTTTTGTGAAAATATTTGTAGAAAAAACATTCTTACAAATTCATTTTTGCAGAAAATATTACTTGCGAATTTTATTGCAAGAAATTATTTGCGAATTTGAAAACCCCAAGAAAATTACTTGTGAAATTTAAATTAGTAGGAAAAAGTACTTGCCATTTTTTAAATTGATTTTTTCGCAAGAAAAGTAGCTGTGAATTTTATTTTGTAAGAAAATTTGTTGTAAATATTTTTTGTAAAAACATTTACAAGAAATTTTCTACAAATTTTAAATTCCATGGTAACTAATTATCCACGAAGGTATTACCTACCGATCAAAATTTGTAAGAGAAATGCCAAGGAACACTTTTCGTGCAAATTTTTTGTGAAAATTCTACAAGAAAATTTGCATGAAATATAAAAATTTCTAGTCATGTTTGATTTCCAATGTGATTTTTTGTATTTTGAGTGGTTTCTAAGTTTTTCATGCATATTATGATTAGTTTTAGGTATCTAGACGTGCTTCATCATATTTTACATAATTCACTCTTTCAGTTCATTGTGACATTTCACAAACAACTTTTTGTTTTCACTGTTATGCATGTTTTAAGTAGTTTTAAACTTCAATACATATTTAAATATGTTTGTTTACACATTTCATGCATGCATATATAATTTTCATACATTAGGATTCATTTTAGGAGGTAAAATCATAGATTTCATATTTATATAAACCATGCATTCTACTCAATTTTAAGTGTAGTTGTAGATATAGTCTCATGCATCATTTTAATTATATTTTAGGACCATTTTAGTTTAGTTTAAAGCATTATATTTGTTATTCCTACTACACCATTTTTCAATTTAGACAACACTGAATTTGACAACACATATAAAAGTGTTGCCTAAGTACATAAAAGACAACAATTTTAAAAGTATTCTTCACAAATTACCAAAGACCACAATTTTTTTGAAGGTGTGGTTTAAAAATTGTCAAAGACTACATTTTATAAAATGTTGAATGTTTATGTTACATTTATTTAAATGTTACCTTTAAATTGTATGACCAAAACAATAGAAACGTTGTCTTACATTTACAAAACATTTAATTAATTTATGCAAAAAAAAATATAAGTATTTTTTACACAATTTTTTCATAAAAAATATAAAAAAAATCCCTCCTATTCTTTTCCCTTTCCCTGTTTCCCACTCAACACACATTTAATAAACATTGCAAGCTTAAGCTTCTTATGCGCGCATCTCTCCCTCTCAACAATGTGACTTCTTTAACATTTATGTGTATGCATCTCCTCTGTGCGTCAATGCTTCCTTCATTTCGTCAAAAAAACTTACTTAAACACACAAAAAGAAAGCTTCGTATGTGCGCGTCTCTCACTGTCAATAGAGTGGCCTCGTGAACCTATGGTCATGTGCATCTCCTCTATGCGGTAATTCCTCACTCAGGTGCGTCCATGCGTCTTATCTCTCTACGCCGGTGACACTAATTTAGGGTTTTAGTGAATAATTTAGGGTAAAAATTGGTTTAGGGTGAAGGAGAAACTGTATGGATCACGAATGAGATTTTTTACTCATTTTACACATTAACAATGTAGAACCTAATTTTTATTGTTATGATTCAGGTTCTTAAGTGTAGTGACCTTGTTTTGAATGACCGAGATATCTATTATATTGACGAATTTGACAAAGTAGGGTGTGCAATTTAGATTGGAGAAGTAGAATGCGTGATTTCAATGTAAGTTTTGACTAGAACTATGTAGTTACAAATTGCGATTCAATTTTATGTTTATTTTATTATAATTTTGTTTGGCTTTGAGCATTCTCGAAAAAAAAGGTAATGGAATCTAATTTGAGCTTTTAGAGGTTGGAGGTGGTATTATACTGTCATTTTCAATGGTAGATTTCACTATTTTGCGTTGGCATTTGTACACATTTTTTTTGAACAACAATATTTTTTATGGGCTCAGATATGTAGATTTTGAGTAGGTAGAACAAGAAGATATGCAGGATTCATAACATAATTGGACTCAGATAATGAGAAAAAAAATGAGCAAGAAAGAGAGAGGATTAAAAAGTAGAGGATAGATTTTGCTAATTTTTTATGTTCGTTTTTGTGTAACAGGAACCATTTCTTGAAATGATTTTTTTTTCTCTCATTCAAAGTTTATTATGGCTCACTTTCTTTAGTTGTACTATTTACAATCTTTGGCATCAGAGAAGTACATGAATATGTGTGTTAGTTCATAGTGAAAATATGTTAAAGCTTCAAATCAGTCTATCTGTTTTAGAATTAAATGTTTATATCAGAATCTATGATTGCCAAAAGTCTTGGTATTTAGTAGTTAAATACTTCAACTTAGAGTCTCAAATATTTGGAACCTTGCTGCTATATATATTGAAGCGTAACAATCTTATTCACATGGCAAGTTCTTGGTCCATAGTCTATCTATTCCATTTTCATGAAATATTTTCCCAAATGAATCAGAATTCCATGCTCTTTTTTCAATGTTATGATCTAAAATATTTAAGATTTAAGATTTTAATTGTTATACCACATTAGCATACTTCAAAGAAAATCTTATGAGATTAAAATTTTGTAATTAATGTAGGATCCTTAGAAGTAAGATGCTATTTATATATATATATATATATATATATATATATATATATATATATATATATAT
>Ga0099823_1007870_pt1 | contig 10847 bp, 5 predicted proteins | sample CowpearedBW_FD_76831 | JGI IMG/M metagenome (GOLD analysis project Ga0099823, IMG submission 76831) | Root nodule microbial communities of legume samples collected from California, USA - Cow pea red BW | ecosystem: Host-associated > Plants > Roots > Nodule | place: USA: California | collected... | reverse complement strand
GGGGGGGGGGGGGGTGGGGGGGCAGGACCCCTCCCTGCCTCCAAAGAGCTCCGCCTCTGGGTGTGAGACTAGATATTTGTAAATAGTTTGAAAGCGATCTTATGACAAATGACATAATTGATTCAACAATAAAAAATTTTATTATGACAAACTTTGAATGACTTTGATATTATCTTAAAAACTAAATTTTAAATTTGACTCAATCTTACAAAATATAATGTTTACACTTATTTATATATTATAAATTTGATTTATCACTAATATGATATCTCCGGTAGTAATTTTGTAAAATTTCATATCTTATTGTATAAAATTAAGGATATAATTGAAGACAAAAAAAAATGTTGCAAATGTGAAAAAACAAGAGACATCTCTTCTACTATTAAGCAAGGCATTAATTACATGTAAAAGACTTAGCCAAAATATTCTTGTGCCTACTGAAAACTCTTTAAATAGTCTCTGGACCTCAATATGCATGTTTATTATTCGGTTTAATTTGTTTTAACAAAAGTTACATTATCAAAGTAACATATTATATCTCTTAATGAACTAACTATATGATGTAGAATAACTTAAAAGAAAGCACAGTGGGGGGGTAAAGGTACACAGGCCTTATTCTTTAGCATCGGGGTGTTTGACATTGCAAATAACGTTTAAGAGACAAGGATTTAATGTACTATGTGGAAACATTAATGATATGTTTGGACGAGGTAAAAAAGAAAAAAAATAAAATGAAAAAGTAAATTGTGTAAATGAAATAAAAAAGAGAAATGAGTGAAAAATTTCATGAAAGCGTGTTTAGTTTAAAAACAAGAATAGAAGTAAAAGTTAGATTTACTATAAATTATTAGTGTTCTCAATATGTGAATTGATGTTGTACCACAAAAACTTTTGAGATTCTCAGATGAGTTTTACTATACTGGTATGGTTGCTGTAGGTTTAGTTGTTGCAATGCTGCTTTACTTTGTTGTGCTTTTGAGTTTGGTCTAACTTTTCAAAACAAAATCATTGTATTTATAATCATGGTCTCTATTATTTTGGTTTTAGCGTGAGTGTATAGTTAGTCACAGTCAATGATTCATTAATACTCGAATATTTGATGGATGTAACCTATATGATATATTGATTATGATGAAAACAAAATTACGTCTTACATAATTGATGATGTAAGTTTGAATTAAAAACAGAGAGAATAGCATATAGTAGAAGTGTGGTGTGTTGAGGAAGTGATTATTATACAGTAAATTGATGAAAGGAAAGAAGAGTAGTTGATTTTGATCTGAATGTGTGTAACAGTTGGACATTGACATTGGTGTTTTGTCCTAATTATTTGCGGATGCAAGTAAAACCCAGAGAATATTGGGAATAGGCAAATCCATGCCGAAATTGGCACGTGAAATGAATAAAAATGTCACAGGTTTTACAGACATCCCTGCCCCCTTTCCTGTGCTTTAATTTTCTAATATTTTCATTCTTTGAAATGTGTCCAAAATGAGAGTTAAATTCCCCATTGGTCCAATCAACCAATGAACTTGCTTCCTAGCTACCTCACTGCACCATGAGTACGAATGGGAGAGAATTAATGCATAGTCCAATCAATGCATTAAAAAATTCATCTTACCAATTCTCAATCCCTCAATTATTTACCTCTCTATATGCTCCTCAATCATACCCTATATACAATTTATCAAACACTATATATGCATAACAATTTCAAAATCTTTTATATTTCCAAAAAAAATATTAAAATAATCTTAATCTTTTAACATGTTTATTAATTAAGGCAAGAAATAATTAATTTAAAAATATATAACAGATACACTTCCAAACGATTTAGTATGAATTGAAAAGTGCCTCTCTGGAGCAGTACAACAACATTCTGTTATATATATTGCATGTGGAAGATTAGAATATTCCCTATATTGTATTTTAGTAAATGTGGTTAAAGAAAGTCCCAATTATGTTTTAATACATAGATGTGACTTTGTGATGAGTTGATTTGGCTTTGCAGATTTAGCTAAAAGGGGTCTGAAAAATTTGGATTAAGCTGTGACAGTTGATATGTATAAATTGTTATACGGTGATTTTGAAAAGTGTAGTGTAAGAGAATAATATATTTGAGGAGAGAGGGTACTGGACTTTCATGTTTGAAGATTATTTATTAAAAGCTGTGGTAACTGTAGATGGCATCGAGTCGTGTAAATTGTACGTTAGACAATTTCAAGTCAACATCATTTTTGTCCTTTCGTTTTATTGCACGCCAGTATATTGTCCTAGATAGCATGGTACATTTTGAAAATGACCGGATTCACAGGAACCACTTTTCATAATGTTTTTCTATAATCCTCCATTTCAAACACACTAATCAAACATATTTCCTAACGTATGATGGGAGCTGTCAAAATGTGTCAAAATGGGTTGAACGGGCAAGTTAACCTCACTCATCACATATTCAGATTTGGTTAGATTGAAATTTTTTTATAAATTTGTATTGATTTTTGAACCGATTCATCTAGAATCCGGTTCATTCAGATTAAACCAGTAGTGAGCTGGGTTAGCTCACCAACTTATAGATAGCAGGGTTACACTATTTTTTATTTTTTTTTATTAAGTTAGACTTTATATTTGGATCATATTAGGTTGTTTTTTTATCCAACACATAAATAATTTGTATTTTTTATTATTTTGGTTTGTATTAAAGTTTATTTAGATTTTAATTAGAATTACAATTTAGTTTTAACTGAAAAAAATAAAAATAAAATTATATATTTTTTTAATTATGTGAACTCGTGAGCCAACCCGTGGTGGGTCAAAATGAGTTCAATTTTTTTAACTCGCTAAAAAGTAAATCAGATTAAATTAACTCACTAAATTATTAACCCGTGATAAATCGAGTCAGGTCGGGACGGATTCCCCATTTTCACACCTCTACGTCTCATGACGCTAACAAAACATGCTGCATTCTTATTCTATCTTAAATTGAATTCTTTTCTCTTAATTAGAGCGAGAGTAGTTTAATTGTCTAAGGACTTCAAGATAATTAATTAATTGCCGAGATGCTCTCCTAAAGATTAGGAGGCATTATCGTTGTTGGAATCATAAACACAGGTCAATCTTGTTATATTAAATACTCACCACATCTCTGTTACACATTTCTAAAATCTGTCACGTGACTTTAGTCAATGGATTTCATCTTGTTTATCTATTTTCAGCCATCACCACTCTCAATTAAGAAAATATAAACTCTATCCTTCAACTTCAAGACTCGAAATTTTTATGTCTGTTTTCTTAATAATGAAAAGATTTTGCTTTTTTTTTTAGTAGTCATAAGATTAAATATTGATAGTGCAATTATATTTTGTTTATAAATTATACAAAAATAAAGTATTTAATAGTGGTATCACCAGTAAAAGAGAGATATCTCTTAATGTTATGCTCTTATCAAAACATTTTAAGTGATGATTAATTATTTACTCCCTATATCTAATTTCATATTAATTAGATTTTATTTTACTTACCGGAGTAGTCTCGAATATAAACTAAAAAAATTCTTGTGCGTTGGTATGAATTATACAGGAGTAAATTTCAACAACTTTTATTTTATTTAATTAAACTATTTTCAAAACATACTTTGTATAACTGAGGTTTTGTTTTAATGACTTTTTTATATTTTACATCAAGCTTTATTAAAGAAGGACACTTTGAAAGATATATATATCGAAATGAAATTAAAACAATAAAAGGTATTCGATAACGTTCTTAATTAGAATATGGTAAACTTTCTCTCCAGCAAAATATTGTTATACTTCTTGTGTTTTCTAAAAGGCCTAAATTAGAAGTATTGTTCGAGCATTTTCATTAATTAATCTCAAAATACCTTTAGCATTATTATTTTTTATATAAAAATACCCTCAAACGTATTTGGCTTAGTTGACTAAAAGTATATCAAGTTAATTAGAGATGTTTAGGGATTTAAGTTACTTGAAATAATTCTTTTACTGAAGTAATTTTACGTGCAACATTAAAATTAATTATAATATTTTGTCATTGTTTCTTCCTGCAAATGAAAAGCAAATGAAAAGAACAATTTACATCGAAATATCAACCTTTTATTTGAAGTTGTATTCTTACACAATGACGGTGGCCATATATTTGAATACCTTTTTCTTTCTAATAACTGGGTTCAGAGAGACAACTCCAACACCAATTAAAACCATTAGCATTAATTTTTTTTTTTAAAGAGCCAGAAATGATAAAAATAAATAGGTAGGTTGTCGACGTTGAATATGAAAAGAAGGTGCAGAGAAAATGAAAAGATTAAAAATGCAAAAAAGTGGTTGGTGGAGCTTCACTTTACCATTTAAAGTTTGAGAAGAGTAATTTTGGTATTGTTGCCTAAAAGTGTGCCCATATATGCATGGCGTAGTGGAATATCTTTTGAAAGGAAGTGGGGGAGTCGTAGCTTAGGTACTTAGTTTACACACAAATAAAAGTAACCTCTAACTTTATCACTTGACTTCTTACTCAGGCAATGTACACATTTACACATAATGCTTTATCACATGCACAACAACAAAAGACAGATTCAAAATATATAATAAATAATATTCCCCCATGCAAACATGAAAAAATGCATTAGCTTAATTAGCTTTAGTGGTGTGAGCATTGCTAAAAATGAGACCAAGAAAAAGAAGAAGGAGGTTGTTCCTACAGTGAGCACTTTGGTTTTGGGAATTACGAAAGTGCTTTTTTCTTTCTCATTTCTCTCTCTAATGGAGAAAGAAAGAATGGGGAAGCGCACAAGTTTTTCCAAAGTTGTATTAGGATACGTGACGGAGTGGGACCAAAGAGAAAAGCAAGTGTAGAGATGGGGAGTTGGGACAGCTGTTTCATACATGTGTGTGTGTTTCAACTTTCGATCCTTAACAAATCTTCATGTTCGTGTTCGTGTCTATGTTTGGAGTTCAACGTTGAATTCTTCCAACTACACAACACAACACCAGTGCAGTGTGAGAGTGTGCATGGAGAAAAGCACAACACAAGTGGATTCCAAGGGTCAAAAAGTAGGGTCCCTCCGGCAGGATCATCGGAGGCTTTCATTCCCCAATATATTCTTACTTTCTCTCTCTCTCTCTCTCTTAAATATCTCTCACACACAAACATCAACATGCATGCATAAAATATCCATTATTAACCTATTTCTGTACTTTTCAAAATTATACTAACCTAGCTATTTCTATAATTAAATCCATCAATTGCAAAATAAAAAATTTGGTACCACCCAGCTTCTTAATATAAGATAATTTTAAGTTTGAGTTCAAGATGGCTTGCCTTAACAGGATGTATATATGATCCCATAGTAACAATATCATATTTAAAGCTGAAGTCAAACACTATGTATGTGGAAATGGATCTTGTAAAATTTAAGTCTTCGTTTCGGTAAACGGTTAAAAAAGAAGGATTTTTTTTCTTTTTTTAATGTTCTTCAAATCTTATCATATCTTTAAAAATAATGATTTAATTTCTTATTTGTATTTATTATTAAAAAATTCATATTTTCTGTCAATTTTGTTTTTAAATTTTTTTTCGTAAGAAATACTTACAAATATTATGACAAAAATTTGTTAAAAATTGCTACCACATTTTTTGTAAAATATTTTATATAAAGCACTTTTTGCAAATACTGTTGTAAAAAATACTAATGAATTTTATAATTTTGTAGGATAGGAAAGAATTTTCTGTTAATTCAAATTTTTATTAAAGAATAGTAAAAAAAAAAGTTTTTTCTTATAAACTTTTTTAACAAATTTCTAAAAAAAATCTCATGTAATATGAAAAATTCTAATAATGATTGTAGTTTAGGTCAACTTTATATATGGATTGTACTTGTAAATACGTGAAGAGAAATTGTAAAAAATATTATGTGAATATTTTTAATGGATTATGTATTGTGTAGAATAAGTCATCTCGACCTGATTGCAAAATCACCATAAGTCCCTGGAAATCATGTCAGATCAAACTATCCATCATTATCTCAGTCCCTTTTGGTTCATATATATGAGAGGTTGTAGTCATTGAGAGATTGTGGTTTTATGTATATGACATTAGTTTTACATACATAAGACATTTGACACCACTTTTAACCCAAAACTTTAAGACAATGAGGTTATGGATCTTTCTTCTTATATAGTGTTTAACTTTATCCTTTCTATCCAATATAGGACTTTGACTCACACTTGAGTTATTCCCAACAATCTTCCCTCAAGAGTGAGTGCCTTTTTTTTTCTTTTTTTCATATGGTATATTTCCCCTCAAGTATATGGTGATCTCTTTTTGTTATGGTTTTGTGGTCCATCACTCCGAACTATTGGCTCTGATACCACTGTTGAGTTATATTTCATATCATATGGGTTGGTTATAGTCATTTGAGAGATTATGGTTCTATATATATGACATTAGTTTTACAAACATAAGACATTTGTCACCACTTTTAACCCAAAACCTTAAGACAACGAGGTTATGATCTTATGTAGTATTTAACTTTATTTTTTACCCAATGTGAGACATTGACTCACACTTAGATTATTCCCAATAATATATAATCTCACATTATACATTAATTATTGTTGATGATTTTTATTTAAATGTTTAAAAATAATCAAATGATAAAAAATAAATCTAAGAAGAATATTAATAATTAAAAATTTGTTTAGAATTTGATTTTATATTTTTATATATTTTCTTATTTTGACTTATCAAATTGAAATTATTTTTTAAACATTATATTTTAATTTTTTAAAATAATTTTATAATAAATAAAATAAATGTACATTGCTCACAATTCATATTTATTATTGTTTAATATTATATTAAATCTCATGTAAAAATAGATGTCAATATTACTTATTTGAATTAATGAGAATAGAATGATTGAACGGAGAGAATCGTAATTGTCTCTCCGTGATTTAACTTTAAATATTTGGAGAGTATGACATTAATAATGAGTTAAATTGTTTAAGGTATAGAAGTGTGTACTAGATATTATGTTAATGATTATTAGATTCTTAACGTGTTACTGTTTCTCCCACACACGAGGTCCGGGAATCTAGCTTCTCTTAATTTCTACCATGATCATTATTTTGATTGAATAAAAAACAATACTATTTTGTCCTTGGAAGCAACGCTGAACTATCTTTCTTTTATTCTCTCTCTCACTCACACTCACACACACAAACACATTCTCCTTCTAAGAAAATCATATCCGAACAAATACAATTCTGTTTCTCTTCTTTCTTTTGACTCTTATGCCATCATCACACAATTATTGGTTTAAAGTTGTAAATCCTTTGAGTAAGGGACAACGTGGCAGGTGGATGTTGTTTCTTCATCATCTTTCTCTCTCTCTTTCTCTTTCTCACAGTGACTCAGCCAGCAATATTCATCTTCTCTTTCTGCTTTGCTTTTGTTCTCTTTGGTACCCTTTATTTCCTTTTACATAATGTTTCCACCACCACTTTTCTTGAGCAGTTATTTTTCATTTGTGGCTTCATATAATTTCATGGTAAAAGAACTCACCCTTTCTTCAATTTGGACTATTGTGTTTGTCACAAACTTCTTTTCTTTCTTTCACCTCACTGCTTCATATGAGGGGACCAATATTAAAAATTCGGTTTCTTTCATTTTTCTTTGGTACATCTTCTTCAGAATTTGTGTCTCCGTCATTTTCTCTGTGTAATGTCACTCATACACCAAGTCAATCCTTTTACACTAATTCGTACCTTCTTCTTCCATAATTGAACAAAAAAATTAATTTAAATAAAAAAATAGTAGCCATGTATGTTGGTTCAGAAGCAGAAGTAAAACTCACATCACATTGTATACCATGAATTTGAAAGACAAGAAATTGTTATACGGGGGGGAGAGTACAGTGCGTAAATGAATGAAATGGGAATTGAATTTCGGGGGAAAAAAGAAAGGTGAAATTAAAAGAGACCCATTTTGGTATTACAAATGTAGATTCCAAGCTTGTCAATGGTGGCTTCTGGTATTATCCTGACCATTCCTGTCTATGCTTGGTCTTTCTGGGGGTCCATTATTGTCATTTCAGTGAATTATGCTTTCTGGGTGTCTCAGTTCTTTAAAACCACATCTCTTTTTGCTTTTTATATCTATGGTTGTTGCTGCTCTGAAACCGTATCAATAATACAAATTCCTCTCTCTTCAATCCTTCAATTCATTTTTTTTATATATAATCACATACATCCTCAATTCATCTTTAAGATGCTTGGAAATGGAACTTGGAAAATGAAACATACCGAAAACACATTGGGACATATCTCAAATTGCATCTTTAGCTCAAATCTTTCGAGTGAAAATGTAAGCGAGTACGTGAACATAAGAGCCCATTGTACAATGTTTAAGTTAATGCTACGATATCTTTTCTCTTTTTTAATTTACACAAAATGAAGTTTTTTCATCTAAAATTTAGTTATTTTAGTTGGATAGCCTATCTCAATTCAATTTTAATACGTGGTTTGTACTCATTTATATATTATGAATTTTTCTTATTTCTAGTATGAGATCTTCAACACATTTCTTACATCAAGATATATAGGTATAGAATGTGAGCCTAAATATTTATGGTGGTTCGATAATAGTGACACGATATATTCAATAAATGACAATTCTATCCTAATCTTGATGTTACATTAAAAGGTAAATTTTAAGCCTAGTTCAATCATACAAAATCGTCGTGTAAGATGAAATTTACAATCAATTTATGTGTTAAAATTTATCTTATCTTTAATTGATACGAGATCTTTTATAATCTTGACATTGACATTGACATTGACGTGAATTACCATAGTTAGTCATGTTGACAATATTTTTATTAGAACTTGGTGTGATTTAAAAGGTTTTCTTCATGGTTTATAAATACTAAATTTGCTATCCTATATCATGTTATCGAGGATCTTTGACCTGCTTTGTTCCTAAAGTGGAAGAAATTTGAAACAATTTAACAATTTGACTGAGGTTTTCTAATTTGATTCTTATCAATTTGAAAGTCACCTTTCTATACAACTAAGAATTAATTCCTTTAATTGTGTCACAATTTTGAGCTTATAGATTGACTATCTCATACTTAGAATTTGAGGACAACGAAATCTCCATCTAAAACAATGATTATATAACCTAGCATATGCATTAAAAAGAGAGGTAACACACACGTTATGATACGTAAATTCATATGCACTTTTTTCTATCATCAAAACATCAAGACTAGCGCACATATATATACACAAAGAAAACATTCGATAACAAGAACAAGTTTTGTAAATGTCAAGAACACGCCTATTTGTGAGAATAAACACGACAAAAAGTAATGAGGAGCAAGAATGAAATAAAAACTCTGGCCATTACCATAAATAATTAAGAAAAATAAATAAGAAACATTAGAGCATGTTCAAATAGTACGACAACAAACCTTAATGTTGACAATATATATAATTAAACTCAAATATAAGCTGTTAGATAAACATATTACATATACAATCAAACGAAGTAATCTTATAAGTGTGTTTTTAATCTATGTAACTCTCTAATTGGTAGACTAAAAAAAATAAAGATTGAAAATAGAAAGTAAGAAAGAAAATAGTGTATATATATAATATGGTTGGAAGTTGAGATAACAAATAGTATGGCAACTCATCTTAAACCACCAGCTTGTTCCCACTTGTGGTTTGAATATATGGTGGGGCACATGAGAGATCTTGAGAAGGAGCCAAGTTTTGAAAATTGAAACTCATTTTTGTTGGTATAAAAGTGTGTGTGTGTGTGTGAGATGAAATTGGAATCAGAAAACTCCAAATAAAGAAATGATGGAAAAAATGAAAAAAAAAAAATTATTGATGGGCACGGGTGGAATGAGAAAATTGTTAGTAAAATGTTGTGGTCCAAAATGGTGATAAAAGAATTATTAAATAGTTATAGTTAGTGTGATGAGTATAGGCATATGTATTGTAGTGAGATAGATGATGAATAGAGACTTTTGACAGAAGGTGATTGGGTGATGGGACCCTTTGCAGTATAATTCCCCTTAAGAGAAGGAAATATATATATCTTTGGCCTAACTTCCAAACTTTAGAATAGACAACTCCTTTTAATATTATCATCACCATTACATATACTCAATGTCGTGACTATCAAATTATATAACTTTTTCCTCTCATACACCTAACCAACATATATATAGTTTTATCAAGGACAGATATTACGACCTTTCCTTTCTCTTCTTTTATGCAACTTTTTTTATTTCATTATATCTTATGTTTTCTTATTTACATTTTAGATATTTAAATTTAACATCAATAAATTTGAGATAGCTTGGAGACAGAACAAATGGTAGTGAGAAAATTTCAAACTTCAAAGTTATAAAACGGAAGTGAAACATGAGTAGCAAAAGAGTATCAGTTTGGACAATAATTTTAAAGAGATAAAGGAGAGATTAACAAATAATTTGGACAATTTATTTTTTTTAAAAGTGTTTATTCAGAATTGTTTTCGAACATTTTTATCCAGTGTAGATTACCAAATATGTCATGTCTCACTTTTAATTATTCATAGAGTGTCGGTACAATTTAACAGTCTATGATGGAATTTTTCATTCTTTTTTTAAATTTGAATCAGATGTTTTTGAGGACCTTATAGTTTAAGTGGGCAAAAACATTTTGTCGGCCGAAGCCTCATCTTACAATATATATGCAATATTTTAAAAAATAACATTTACAATAAATAAATAAATAATATATATATATATATATATTATAATCCGGACAAAATTGGGTGCT
>Ga0099823_1007868_pt1 | contig 10850 bp, 4 predicted proteins | sample CowpearedBW_FD_76831 | JGI IMG/M metagenome (GOLD analysis project Ga0099823, IMG submission 76831) | Root nodule microbial communities of legume samples collected from California, USA - Cow pea red BW | ecosystem: Host-associated > Plants > Roots > Nodule | place: USA: California | collected... | reverse complement strand
TGATTGTTCTTAGTTGAAAAGAATTTTACCTAGAATAGTTGTATTTCCTGTAAACTATTTTTAAATATGTACTAATACTTATAAAGAGGAATCCTAGCACTAATACTTTATATATATATTCTTAATCTGTTACCAAAAATCTATTGGAAGTTACAACTTTTTGTTATTTTTTGTCTTTTTTTATATATTTCATGATTTCATTTTTTCACTCCAATTTTTTAAAATGATTAATTTATCTTTTCTATTTTATAAAATTGGAGGTTTAATTTTTCTTAGATTGTTCAAAAGTTTTTCAAATTGAAGAATCTAAAATAATAATTCAAGTTTCAGTAATAAAATATGTAATCTCTCAGATTTTATAATCCATTTTAAGAACTAAATAAACTTCAAAATGAACGATCTATGAAATTGAGTTTCTTTTTTGTTTTGTTTATTTCTTTTGTAAAAGAATTTGTTTTCTCGTAAGTTTGTGCCTAAAAATTTAGTTTGATCCTCTATGTTTTTATTTTTTATTTTTTAATAAATTATTTTAAGTGATGACATATAATTATTAAATTTTGAATGTCAATCCAACTAAAATGTCATATCTTATAATGATCCTTAATATGATTATTTTTAAAGTTTCAAATTGAGAAATCTATCAACATAATTAAAAATTGTAAGTTTGATAATTTAGTATCTTTTTTAATTTTTGAATTTGGTCACTGGAATATTAATTAAATAAGCAATCAATTCTACTCTTTTTTTACAACTTTGGGCACGTGTATAGAGATTTTTTTTTTTGTTAAATTATGGTTGTGTTCTCTAACAAAATATCAATCACGTCTTTTTGGTAACGAATATGATCCTTGTCATGGAAAATTTAATGCAATAATGTCATTCTCATTGGTACTGGACTAACAACTTTAAAAATATATGTATTTATTTGTGATTTTTAATTTTTTATTTTTTTTAAAATTAAGAAAAAAATTGTCATGTATCAAATTGATGTTGTATTATGTGATAATTGTCAATGTCACGTCAAATGTCAATTGTCTTAGTCTTAATTTGTTTCCTGTATTTTTATTTTATCTCAAAATTTTAAAATATAAATTAATTTCATCACTCTCAAAATTAAAATTAAATTTAATTTTTATATAAATATTATATAAATATTTTTATTAAAATTATTATTCTTATTAGTTTCTTTCTCTCCTTATATTTTACACACTCATTAATATTCACCTCTCACACTTTAGGGAATAAAACACGAAAATATCAGATTTTGAAATCCGGTAATTTTGAAATATGATTTATGTAGATTTCACATCTCGAAATTCAATTAAGAAAATTATCGAATTTCGAAATATAATTAAAAAAATTTTAAATTTTAAAATCCGATTAAGATAATTATTGAATTTTGAAATCCGATCAAGATCATTATCGAATTTTGAAATTCGATAAACGGATTCCAATAAGATGATTACAGAATTTCAAATTTTATATATATATATATATAATTTTGATTTTATATAATGTATTAAAAGAATAAAAAAAATATGATTAAAAAAATTAATACTAAATAAATTAAAATTATATATATATACTAGCGTAACACAGGCGCAATCGGTATTTTGAAAAGTGGACACAAAAAGGGGAATCCCCTTTATATATTGTTATAGATATATATATATTTATTTATTTTATTTTTATATAAGATATGAAGAAACCTCCTTTTTCTCTTTGAATTGTTGCATATAATAAAAACTGATGCGATTAATAATTGTTATTTATAGATAATCCTTCATGTGCACAACTTTCACTCTGACTTCAACGTATATCGTTACATGACAAAAGTAAAATCATTCATTATTTTGTTATTATTATTATTATTATTACATTATAAATAATCCTCATAACAGACACCATTTTGTCAGCGAAAACTTGATTCTTAAAATCACATTAACACGGAGATACAGAAATGGCAAAAGCTTCAGCATTGTTTCCTTGTTTGATAGTTTTATTTCTCATGACATTTGGAACAGGTATTCCTCTTGTTTAATTTTCTTTATTCATTATTTTCTTTAAGAAATCATTAGGGTTCTAATAAAGGGTGAACAAATTTTGCAGAGTTTGCTGATGCATGCGACTTTAAGTGCAACACTGCAGATGATTGTGGAAATTTACACTGCTTGTTACCATGCTGCCTTTGCAAAAAGAGATGCGAGAATAATTGCTGCTTTTGCGATTGTATGGCAAAACCTGGTCAAAATGTGTTGAGAGAAACTTGAATTCACTTTCAGATGTTGTTTTTATTGTGAAATATGAATGAGATGTTGGCTTATTTTATATGTGAGTAAGTGTGTTTATTGGCCTTTTGAAAATATAAGTAACATTTTATGCTATTTATTCTCTAAATAAGATTTAGCATCATTAAATATATTACAATTCAAATAATTTAATTTTATACTTTAGAACAAGTATTAAAATTTTGAAACCTTACTAAAATTCTAATGGCTAAGCTAAGCCTATGTTTGGATCTATATATTCAGTATTAAAATGGGACGATAATAATAAATTTGCATAATTGTATATGTGTTTGGTTTTGAAAATTTGTGACGGTGAGTTCTATGAAAAGAAAGGTCCAATAAATGCACGATGAAGAGTGCTTTAAAAGAAGGAAGGGGTTGAATTAGAAAACACTTAAACCCTATTCTAAAATAATTAAAAGAACTTTGATTTTATATTTGTAGAGGTAGACTAGTCTAATAACAACATAAGGGTTCAAATGAGTGGACGTGATAGGAATGGTGAAAGTGACGATGAATGGCCCATTGGTGATATTGTGGTGGAACTCTTAGAAAGTGTTAGGAGGGTTTATCCTTATCTTCTAAAACTCACCGTATTGTATAGTTTTACACGTCCATATTTCATTGCGTACTCAGAAAATGAAGCTTGTATTAAGGTAGAAATTTTTTCAATGACAAAAAACTATATATAAATGATTTTTGTTTATGTATTAAAATTATATTTAAACGTATATTTTAAAATTTTTATTAATTAATTAATATTTTAATTAGACAAATTAAAATATTTATTATATTTACATATTGAATTATTTTAGTATAATTAATAATCGAAATTTAATTTGCAAAAGTTAATTATTTACTTTACAATATTATTGTATAATTTTATTTTTAAAATTATATATATATATTAAGGTTATTTTTAATCACATAAATATTTTTAAATTTTAATTTATTAATTAATATATTTATTTAAAAATTAAAATAATTATTACATTTACGTATTAAATTATTTTATTATAATTAATAATTGCAATTTAATTTGTAAGAATTAATTGTTTATTTTATAATATTATTGTATATTTGACTCCTTAAAAGAGTATAATATAGAAAACTTAGACTTTTAAAATCTTTTATTTTAACTTTTAATTTAATCATGTAAAAATTTTAATTATTTTTTTACTATAACATCCATTTTAGTAACATGAAGCTAATAATGAGATATTTCACGATAATATTCATGATAAATAATTCAGAGTGTAAAGTATATTAATATAGTTCTACAAAAGATAAGACTGTAGAAATATAACATTTATATAACCATACTAAACCAACAAAACTCTTTACAAAAATTAACCACTACTTATGCTCCCAAGGCCTCCAATAACTCTAACTGATGGCTCCTTATCATCTGTAAACTTGCAACTTCATATGTTCACACTAATAAGGTGATCATTGCAAAAAGAAATATACAAACACACATAAGACAAACAACACAAGATGGTAAGCTAATTTGCAAAAGAAACATCATATATTTATAAAACATGTCATATCACAAAACAATGCAATCGAAACAATCCACTATATATAAACCATATAATCAAATACTTTCCTAGACTCAATTATCCGAATACGTGCATTGATATCATATCCACTGGAGGGTGCACTTATGGTGGCATCTACTACTCTACAAAGCCCTTGCAAATGGGTTTCACCCTACCACACAAGAGGTTAATCCCTTTCGCGCCTTAGGCCAAACAAAGCTCATAGACTAGGACCTTTTACTACTCTTCTCTAAATAACACATTCTACTATATTTGAGTGTGAATGATTATTAGAACGTCAGAATATCTCCTTACTTCAATCCATACATCAATTCATAAACTACAAGAACGTCACTATATAATCTTTACACGAGATTCCTGGAATTATGCCAAACACATACAATGCTCATATCCATTAACAAGCCCACAGAACAAACAACAACACAGACACTCAATGGTGGCGCTCAATGCTAAAGCTTTTGCAAAAACTGATGCTCAACGGCACCTTATGGCGCTCAACGCCAAAGCATTCGCAAGAAGTGACACTTAGTGCAATGGCGGAACATCATATTAACGTAGGAGAGCCACGGCTCCCCCAAAATTTTTTTGAAATTCTTTTTTATATATATTTAAATATTTTTTAAATTATAATTATATATTATTTATATTAAATTTATATTATGGAAAATAATAATAAAAAATAAAATAAAAATTTAATGGAAACATTGATTTATAAAAGAGATTAGGGTTTTGTTTTTACTATAAGATCTTTTTGTCATGTAAGTTATTATGAAAGTATATGAAGAGAAAAAAAATACAAAGAGATAGACGGGGAAATAGAAATTGGAGAACACATAGATTGAGATTGAAATATACATTTTTGCCTAATCTTTCACATATCAACGTTAGTATCTTATAATGATTTATGTATGTTAGATTTATGATTCTTCTTAGTATGTTTATCCCAAATTAGTATAAACCTTATTATGATTTCAGGGATTCTTTTATGTATGGACCTTAATTATAATTTTTCCCAAATTAGTATAACCATTAATTATGAAATTTAGGGATTTTGTGTTTTCTTGCCTATGGTAAATTTTTTAAAGTTTTGAATTTATACATTGTTGTTTATTTAATTAAAGTGGTATGAGTTTTTTTATATTTTGCAATGTGATAATTATGAGTTGTGAATATAAATTTATCATTTTCTAAATAGTTGAAAGGTGATAAATTTATATTAGAAAGATTATGATAAATGGTAAAATAATTGATTCTTTTTTTAAGGAGGAAGGTTTGTCGTAAAGATGAAAAAATGCATTAATTAACTAAACTTGAAAATTTTCATGAGAACTAAGAATAAGACCATGAAAAACAAATCTCTAAAGTTCTTAGAGTTACATATAATGAATTTAAAAATTCATTAGAATGCGATCCTGGAAAAACGTCCTTAAATTTCTCAATACCCACCAAATCAAATTGATGAGATACGAAGGACTTATCTAAAATGGTATTCATGATTTGGTATCATGATATAATAACGAATGATAGACATTTTTTTAATTCTACTATTATATGTGTTTGTTTTAAGCAGAAGAAATAAAAAGAGAACATGAAGAACTTTTTTTTAACTAAAAAAAAATTATATATAAAAATTATAATTTGGCATCCCTAAATTTTTTGTCTAAGTTTCGCCACTCACTCAACGGTACTTGATGCTCATCGTCCTAGAACTAAAATGCTTCCATACCTAATTAATGGAACTAGTGCTCAATGTCATTTTGTTGTTGCTCAATGTTGTATCAGAAACCAGAAAAAAATGTTGTGATAAATGGAATTTGATCTATTCAATTGATCAATTTAATACTTAGTGTTTTAGTTTAAAACAATTTCACATACAATGAGACTTGTACCAACTTGCTTAATATATAAAAACGAATTAAAATCAATCACAATCACTCAAACATATAGTTGTCAATCTAATTCACACAATACCACATCAATTTTACATACCAAACCAGATTTCGCAGAAAAAGCCATTTTTATCCGCAATTCATTCTAGAAACACATGGAAATTAAAGCTAATAATTACAACATATAAAGAGTGCATATTTGGTTTCCCTCACCCGACCAAATAGCTTTAAGACAATTCAACATTTTCAAATTCACATATGCTCTATCTACACACAAAAATATCAAAAGAACGATCAAGACTTATCATTATGATTACCAATCAACAGAGCCTCGTATAGAAGACTAAAGCAAAACAAGCAAGCAAAAGAAAGCTCACATGCAAGAGAAAATAAATTGGGCTTAAGAAAATTGAAGAATTCCCCATGAGGATCACTGATATGGTCTCAGATCTTCAATCAAACGAACAGAGGGTGGCAAATCCTATAAAGAAGGCAAAGAACTATATAAAAGTGATTTTTAGAGAAATAATGTATTTTAGAATAATGAAACTTGTTGATAAAACTTCCTATTTATATAAAAAAATTTAATATTAAAATAACTAAATCTCTTTATTTTTAAACAACTATCAATTCTAAAATATCATTTTCTAGGTCCTCACATTCATCATAATAAATACTCCACCATAATATCATAGTGATCCAGTTTTTCTAACTCAACTGTTGCATTTAATGAAAAAACTTATGCAATTAATTATTCTCATAAATGATCCTTAATATGCACAATGAATTATTATTATTTCATTATCATTGCATTATAAATAGGGTCCTGTTAACCCGTACCCTTAGAGCAGTGGTTAAGAATAATTCATAAGTATTGAATTTTACAAAAGTTTAAAAATTTATAGTTAAGTGTGATATTAAATGAATTTTGAGTTAACCATTAATGAGTTTTATTTTATTTAAAGGAGAATGCTAACCAATGGACACTGGTTAAGGAGTAGTTAATGTGCATTGGTCTCATTATTGTTACATTGAAAGTTAAAATTATTAAATACATTAACTAAAATTACATAAATGCATATAACAAATTTTATAAAGACAAAAATACCTTTTTAAACTTTTAGACAATAACTTTATGATACAAAATAAGGAGTTCGGAATTTGTAAGGTCTCAACTAAAAAGCGAGAAAAACTTTTTGACACTTCAAGAGTTTATCACTTAAAGCTTCAGATTTTTTTTTATATAAACTTTTTTATATATTTAACACTATATTTTTGTTAATTTAATTTTTTTATGTTTAATTATAATAATTTTTAGAAACATTAAAATATAGTTATTTTATTATTTAATTTTTTTTTAAATTTTATTGGTGAGCATTAAATAAATTATGAAACACACTTGTACAACACTTATGAGCATTTTTGTTCTTTAAATAAAATAAAATAAAATTGCATTAATGGTTATTAAGTCAGATTTCATTTATTATCACACTTAACTATGCACTTTTGTAAGATTCAATGTATATTAATTATCCTTAACCAATTCCCTACGAACACTGGTTAGCCAGACCCTTAATTAAATGATAAAAATGTCCATAAGTGTTGTACAACTATATTTAATATTTTATTTAATGATTACCAAAAAAAGTTAAAAAATAATAAAATAACTATATTTTAATGTTGTTAAAAATTAAATTATAATTAAACATAAAAAAAGTTTAAATTAGAAGAAAAATAAGAAAAAAATAGTATTAAACATCTAAAAAGTTTATAAAAAAAAACTCAATTAAAATATGAATTTGAGACTTCAGTAAGTTTTCTTTATCTTATTTTTTTGATATCTTTTGCAACAATTCCTCTTAATTTAAAAAAAAATCTCGTATTAAGAAAACAAAATATTTTAATATTTGAAATTATTAATTATAAATACATAAATATATAGCAATATAAATAATTTAACTACTAAACTTTTAAGTGAAACACAAAATTTAAATTTGGATCTTAAGTGTGAGAGTGATTTTTTTGTTTTTCAATAGAGACCTTAGAAATGAAATTTCAAAATGCTTATGTTATAGAGAGATATTGTTTAGAAATTTCAAAAGATATATTTGTATTTATAAAAACTGTTATATGAATTTATATTATTTTAATTAATAAAATTAATTATTCCAGATCAGAATGTAGAAATAATAAAATTAATTATATTAATTATATTTTAACGAGTGTTTTAAGGAACAGTTATAATTCTCTTTATAAATAATCCTCATAAACAGACACCACTTTGCCAGGAAAATTTTGATTCGTAAGACAATTTCAAGAGAGATACAGAAATACAGAAATGGCAAAAGCTTCGGTACTGTTTCCTTGTTTGATAGTTTTATTTCTCATAACATTAGGAACAGGTATTCCTCTTTGTTTAATTTTCTTTACTTATTAATTTCTTTAACAATTAGGGTTTTAATAATTAAGGGTGAATAAATTTTGCAGATTGTGCTGATACAAAGTGCCAGAATTTTAAAGAATGTAGTCATATACAGTGCATATACCCTGGCTGCGCAAGGGCATGCGTCGCTGGGCGCTGCCTTTGCAGTTGCCGTGAAACACCTGGGGAAAATGTTTTACCATGAATTCATGATAACAAAAGAATAAAGTTTAGGTTTCAAGGTTCTAATAAATTAAGATGAAAATATACCATTCCTTTGCTGTGGAATTTGTGTCATGAAACTGTTGAATGATAGCTTCTTTGTTTTTCCATAAACAATATTTGTTTATCTTCATTTGAGTTTTTATTATTGCCTTTTGGTGTTTTATATGTTCCGAAATAATTAGTTCTAATAAATAGTTCCTTGTTATTACAAATTATTAGTAACCAGCATAAACACATGCCCTATCGTGTCTGTGTGTATGCATTTTTTAAATATTTGTGATATTATATTAGTAGGTAATAATATTATAATATTATTAAATTAATATATAAACTAAAATTATATTTATTAAAAATAAAGTGAAATATATCAGAACAGACGAAAGAATAACCATTGATAAATAAAGAAGAAGAGAAAAAGCAGAGCGATTTTTTAAAAATTTAATAAATTATTATATTTAAAGGGTAAAATTGGTATTTTGAAATGTGTACACAAAAAGGAGAATCCCCTTGATATATTGTTATAGACTAAAATTATATTTATTAAAAATAAAGTGAAATATATCAAAACAGATGAAAGAATAACCATTGATAAATAAAGAAGAAGAGAAAAAGCAGAGATGGTCGATTTTATAATAAACTTGTAAAAGTAACGGTCAATTTTTAAAAATTTAATAAATTATTATATTTAAAGGGTAAAATTGGTATTTTGAAATGTGTACAAAAAAATAGAATCCCCTTTATATATTGTTATAGATTCTGCTGGTCAACGTTGTCATTCAGTGGACACTACTAGTCTTCTTTGTTCAAATATCCAGGGATAAGAAACAAAGAAAAATTAATTTTAATTAATATTTATAGAGTATAATTTTCGTATGCACAAATTCTTATTATTATACATTTAAATAATTATTTTTTTAAATTAAAATAACTATTAATAATAAAAAATTAGTAATGCATGTAATGTATATCTCATTAGTCAATTAACAAAGAAAATTTTCTTTATAAGATTTTTTTAATCAAAATTTTCTTTTTACACAATTCTTTATCGATTTTCTCTATTACTATTGGAGTTGTCAAGACAAGTTATCCCGTTCAATTTAGTCAGGCCCACTACGAGTTGGTTACTTAGTGAAGCAATCCAACCTGACTCACTTATTAACAAGCCAAAAAAAAAAATTCGAACCCAACCTAAATCACACAGGTTGCTAGAATATACAGGTTTGCTCACTTAATTAAAAAAATATAAATTTTTTTTCTTTGGTCACAAAAAACCTAAATTATAATTATGATTAAAATCTAAATTAATTTCAATACAATCCAAAATGATGTTAAATTTCAAATACAAACCAATATCACAAAAATACAAATTAATATATAACAACAAATTAAAGACGACCCAACTCGACCCAAATGCAAAGCCCAACATAATAAAAAAACATATGAGTGACCAACCCGACTCACCACAGGTTCAACCTGGGTGAGTCGGGTTCTTAGTGTGGGCCGAGTTAAAAATTAACCCATTTTCTGATATTTGTAAAAAAATTTCAACCCAATCCAACCCGCACCTATAGTGGGTCGGGTTGACTCATAGGTTCTAACCCATTTTGACAGCTCTTATCTCATTTTATTATTTTTAATGTTTAGATTTTATAACTATTAATTTAAACACAATTGATATGTAGTCTCTAATTTTAAATTAAAGACTAATTTAGACAATAAATATTTGATACTCATTTTAGATTATAATTCACATACCAATTATAATCTTTTATTTATAGTAAAGGCTATTTTGGGCACTAATTTTTAGTTCATAAATTGGTATATAAATTAATTATTATAGTGACTAATTATTTTTTGCCTCTAAAATTAGTTATTATTTAATAATTTTCTTATATTGGATTTACAAACGAACTTACGAATCATAAAATCAAGGTAGGTTCATCATAATTCAAGATGCACACATACATATGTCAGAGTGTGTCACCATGTATATCTTAGTTTGTATGACTTTTTTAAACAATGGTTCACACATCATCCGAGACGTATCACCTAAAATTCATACAATTCTCACAGACGTATCACCTAAAATCCATACAATTCTCACAATCTCAACAATCATTTTCATATAATATACAAATCCCACCGTGTTATATAATATAACTCATTTAAATAAAACCATTAATCAATTATGAATTGCTCAAACATCATTTTTTATTCATTTCAAATCAATCTTTGTCCTTTAAGCTCATATCATTTTCGTAAACTATTATAAAAAAATATAGAAATGTACACTTATTATTTAAAGGTATAATTAGTCGTATAGTACCCAGTTTGGGGCTAGAGTATCAAATAGGTATCCAGTTTAAAAAAATGTCAATTGCATCCCACCTTTTGAAAAAATGCTTCAATTAGGTCCCTTTCAGACAGAGTTGACTAATGCCGTTAGTCAACGTGCCACGTGTCA